>Ga0183260_10000682_pt1 | contig 28803 bp, 31 predicted proteins | sample AntDrymUQ4972206_2_FD_129768 | JGI IMG/M metagenome (GOLD analysis project Ga0183260, IMG submission 129768) | Polar desert sand microbial communities from Dry Valleys, Antarctica - metaG UQ497 (22.06) (version 2) (version 2) | ecosystem: Environmental > Terrestrial > Soil > Desert | place...
CACGAGGGCTGCGACCGGGCCGGCTACTACGAGCAGGGCGACTTCGCCACCGAGTACGGCTCGCCGAAATGCATCGTGAAGCTCGGCTGCTGGGGTCCCGTCGTCAAGTGCAACGTGCCGAAGCGTGGTTGGATGAACGGCGTGGGCGGCTGCCCGAATGTTGGCGGGATCTGTATCGGCTGCACGATGCCCGGCTTCCCGGACAAGTTCATGCCGTTCATGGATGAGCCGCCTGGAGCGCGCATCTCCACCGCGGCCATCGGCCCATACGGGAACGTCATCCGCGGCCTGCGCACCATGACCGCCAAGACCGTGGACAAGGAACCCAAGTGGCGCAAGACCGGCAAGGAGCTCACTACCGGCTACCATCGGCCGTGGTCGTGATGGGGCGATAAGGCCGACCGTTCGACGAAGTAGGCGCCGGCCACGGGTTGGCCGCACGTCCAGCTGTATGAGGAGAAGCGTGATGGCGACCGCCGCCCCCGGTGGACCTTCTGCCGAGACCAAGAACCTCGTCGAGATGCATTGGGATCCGATCACCCGGATTGTCGGAAGCCTCGGCATCTACACCAAGATCGACTGGGGCAACAAGACCGTCGTCGAGTGCAAGAGCACGTCGTCGATCTTCCGCGGCTACAGCATCTTCATGAAGGGCAAGGATCCGCGCGACGCGCATTTCATCACGAGCCGGATCTGCGGGATCTGCGGCGACAACCACGCCACCTGTTCGGTTTACAACCAGAACATGGCCTACGGGGTCGTGCCGACCCCCCTCGGTGAATGGATCATCAACCTCGGCGAGGCGGCCGAGTTCCTGTTCGACCACAACATCTTCCAGGAGAACCTGGTCGGGGTCGACTTCTGCGAGCGGATGGTCGGCGAGACGAACCCCGGCGTCCTCGAGCAGGCCAACAAGACCGAGGCGCCCCACGCGGCCGAGCACGGTTACCGGACGATCGGCGACATCATGCGCTCCCTCAACCCGTTCGAGGGTGCGTTCTATCGCGAGGCCCTCCAGGTCAGCCGCGTCGCCCGCGAGATGTTCTCCCTGATGGAGGGCCGGCACGTCCATCCGTCCACCCTCTACCCGGGGGGTGTTGGCACGACGGCGACGATCCAGCTGTTCACCGACTACTACATCCGCCTGATGCGGTACGTCGAGTTTATGAAGCGCGTCGTGCCGATGCACGACGATCTGTTCGACTTCTTTTACGAGGCGATGCCCGGGTACGAGCAGGTCGGCAACCGACGGATACTGCTCAACTGCTTTGGTGCCTTCAACAACCCGGACGTGTGCAACTTCGAATACAAGGACATGACCGAATGGGGCAAGGCGATGTACGTCACGCCGGGCATCGTCATCGACGGCAAGCTCGTCACCAACGACCTGGTCAAGATCAATCTCGGCATTCGGATCCTGCTCGGTAGTTCCTTCTACGAGGAATGGCAGGACCAGGAGAGGTTCGTCGACAAGGACCCTCTCGGCAATCCGGTTTCCATGGACCATCCGTGGAACCAGACCACCATCCCGGCGCCGCAGAAGCGCGACTTCGACGGCAAGTACAGCTGGGTCATGTCGCCGCGCTGGTACCACGAGGACGAGCCCGGAGACAACAAGCACCTCCCGCTCGATACCGGCGGCGGTCCGCTGGCGAGGCTTTGGTCGACAGCGCTGTCGGGTCTCGTCGATATCGGCTTCGTCAAGGCTACGGGCCACAGCGTCCAGATCAACCTCCCGCGAACGGCGCTCCTGCCGGAGAAGTCGTTCGAATGGAAGATCCCGCAGTGGAGCAACACGATCGAGCGGAACCGGGCGCGGACCTATTTCCAGGCCTACGCTGCCGCCTGCGCGCTTCACTTCGTCGAGAAGGCGCTGGCCGAGGTCCGCGCTGGTCGCACCAAGACCTGGACCCCGTTCAAGGTCCCGGACGAGGCGATCGGCGTCGGGTTCACGGAGGCCGTCCGTGGCGTCCTGTCCCATCACATGGTCATCCGCGGCGGGAAGATCGCGAACTACCATCCCTATCCGCCGACCCCGTGGAATGCCAGCCCGCGGGACAGGTTCGGGACACCGGGACCGTACGAGGATGCGGTCGAGGGCCTGCCGATCTTCGAGGAGAACGACCGGGAGCATTTCAAGGGCATCGACATCATGCGGACGGTCCGCAGCTTCGACCCCTGCCTGCCGTGCGGCGTCCATATGTATGACGGCGGGGGACTGGTGCTCGAGCGGCATCACTCGCCGGCCGGACTCGAGCAGACGTGACCGTCGCACCTCTCGACCCCGTCTTCATGGACGGGGAGCAGCGGCAGCCGGGCGTCGAGGAACCCCTCGACGCCCGTCGAGTCGCCGAGCGGGTCGGCGCCATCCTGGCCGAGATCGGGGGCATCGCGGATCCTCGGCTGACCGAACGCACCGAGGACCTCGTCAGCCTGTTGATGCAGTTCTACGGCGCCGGCATCCGCCGGATGATGGAGCTCTCGGACGAGGCCGGCATGCTCGAGGGCGAGCTCCTCGACCGCCTGGTCCAGGACGAGCTGGTCAGCAGCCTGCTCGTCATCCACGACCTCCACCCGATCGACCTGGCCACGCGGGTGCAGGTCGCCCTTGACAAGGTCCGGCCGTACCTCGGGTCGCACGGGGGGGATGTCGAGATCCTTGGGATCGACGGTGATGTCGTTCGGCTGCGCATGGAGGGTAGCTGCTCAAGCTGCCCGTCCTCGACGATCACCCTGAACTATGCGATCGAGAAAGCCATCCTCGACGCCGCCCCGGAGATTTCGCGGATCGAGGCCGAGGACGTCCAGCCAGCGGCGGTCGGACCGCTGATCCAGCTTGAGGCCCGGCACGGTTCGCGCGATGGTCATCCGTATGCCGCCGAGCCACCGGTCCAGACGCGGACCGAGTGGCTGGTCCTGGACCCCGTGGCGAGGCCGGGCGCATCCGGCCTCCAGTCCGTCGATCTTGCGGGACTGCCCGTCCTGATCTGCCGTTCCGGCAACGACCTGTACGCCTACCGGGACCGCTGCCCGAATTGTCGGTCAGGGCTCGCGGCGGGCCGACTGGCCGACGCCATCCTGCGCTGTGCGACCTGCGGCCATACGTTCGACGTACGCCTGGCGGGGCGGGCGGTCGGTGACAGCGATCTCCACCTCGAGCCCTTGCCGCTCCTGTCCGAAGGCGCGTCGGTTCGGATCGCGGTGCCGGTCCCGGTCGTCGTCGTCGGCCCGGAGGGCTTCGTGGGCACCGCCGCGATGGCCTCGATCTGAGGGGTAGGGCATCGTGGACCGCCGCGCGAACGGCAGCCCGGTCGGTGGCCTGGGCCGGTTCCTCACGCCGCGAGTGATGCAGGCGCCGGAGATCGCGCCAAATCTCCGGCGGTTCCTCGAACCTCGCAAGCGGGCCGTTCCGGGCGAGCGTTGCGAATTCTGCACGGAACTCGTCTACGACGAGCACCCTCACGTAGTAAATGTCGAGACGCGCAGCCTGATGTGCGCATGTCGGGGCTGCTTCCTGCTGTTCGCTCCGGACGGAGCGGCCGCTGGGAAGTACCTCGCAGTGCCGGACGATGTCACGCTCGACCCGGAGTTCCGCCTCACGGACGGTCAATGGGAGGTGCTCCAGATCCCGGTCGCGATGGCCTTCTTCTTCCACCAATCCGACCTCGGACGGGCCGTCGCGTTCTATCCGAGTCCGGCCGGGGCGACGGAATCGCTCCTGCCACTCGACACGTGGGACGAGCTCGTGGCTGCGAACGCTGTCGTCCGGGACATGTTGCCCGACGTGCAGGCCCTCCTCGTCTACCGACCGCGGGACGGTGCCCGGCAGTGCTTCATCGTCCCGATCGACGCCTGCTATCAGCTGGTCGGCCTGATCAGGCGGTACTGGAAGGGGTTCGACGGCGGCCAGGAGGCGTGGGCGGCGATCGAGGCCTTCTTCGCGGGGCTGACCGATCGCAGTCGGCCACCAAGAGCGGCGTTGCACGTATGAGCGACCTGCGGTTCGAGATCGTCGGTGCGCGCGCTGAGCCCTATGCCGCGGTTCCGACGCTGATGCTCCGGCTGGCGATTCGCGACGGTGGTCAGGCGGCGATCCATGCCGTCATACTTCGGATCCAGATCCAGATCGAGTCCCAGCGCCGCCACTACGCCGCCGCCGAGGAAGACCGGCTGTTCGAGCTGTTCGGGGAGCGAGCGCGCTGGGGCGATACGCTGCGCACGATGCTCTGGACACATGCCGCCGTGATGGTGCCGGCCTTCGATGGCGCGACGGAGATCGACATCCCGATCGCCTGCAGCTACGACTTCGAGGTCGCCGCCGGCAAGTACTTCCACGCTCTCGACGACGGCGAGATCCCGCTGTTGCTCCAGTTCAGCGGGTCCGTCTTCGCGCGAGCCGAGAACGGGTTCGCGGTCGACCAGATCGGCTGGAACCAGGAGACCCAGTTCCGCCTCCCGGTGCGCGTTTGGCGCGAGATGATGGACCTCTACTTTCCGGACACCGCGTGGCTGCGTCTGCGGCGTGACACCTTCGACGCGCTTCATCACTTCCGCGGGCGGGAGGCCCTCCGGACATGGGAGGAGACGATCGACCTCCTGCTCGAGCGAGCCGCGGCCGATGAGCGAGAGCCGGTATGACGTTCGAGGCCGCGCAGAAAGTAGCCGACGCCGTCCTCTACGAGGGCTACGTCCTGTATCCATACCATGCGTCGTCCGACAAGAACCGGGTCCGTTTTCAGTTCGGCGTCGTGGCGCCGATGGACTTCAGTCTGAGCGACGGAACGGAAGCATGGGAGATGCAGACCGAGTGCCTCGTGTCCACCACGGGCGACACACGGATCGACGTCCGGATCCGGTTCCTTCAGCTCCAGGCGCGCCTCGTCGAGGCGGCCGATGCGACCGCCGACTCTGGCTTCGCCCCCGTCGGATCCCTCGAGGTGTCGGGCCAGGAGGTCGTCTCTTGGGACGAGGCGGTGGAACGCCACATCGACCACCTGAACGTCTCGTTGGCGGACCTGTGCGAGATCGAGCAGACGATCCCGTTCTCGATCGACGGCGGACGGGAGGTGGAACACGCTAAGGGAGCCAGCGGCGACCTTACAGGACGCGTAGTCCGGACACGCTGGCCGATCGAAGGCCTCGTACGCCTGAGCGCTGAGCGCTTTGACGGACTCGTCCGGCTGCGGGTGCGCATCGAGAACCGAACGTCATCGCCGCTGGGCGCCTCCGGCCGTGACGAGGCGCTGCGCCGGTCCCTGCTTGGCTGTCACACGCTGATCGCGGTAACTGGCGGCGCACTCCTCTCGCTCATCGACCCTCCGGTCGAAGCGCAGGTCGTCGCCAAGGGCTGCGTGAACCTGCACACGTGGCCCGTGCTCGTCGGCGAATCGGGCAGTGACGATCTCATACTTTCATCGCCGATCATCCTGTACGACCATCCCACGATCGCACCGGAGAGCCAGGGCGATCTCTTTGACTCGACCGAAATCGACGAGATCCTGACCCTCCGGATCATGACCTTGAGCGACGCGGAGAAGCGCGCCGCGCGCGCGACCGATCCGCGCGCTCGGGCGATCATCGATGCCGCGGATGACATGCCGCCGGAGATCTTCGATCGGCTCCACGGGGCCATTCGCTACCTCCGCGAGACGCCCGGGGTCGCGGCCGGCTCGCCGGAGCAGCCCATGAGCACGGACGAGGCCCACGTGGCCGGGGCGCGAGTCGACGAGGCGAGCCCCGATCCGGCGGCCGCGATCCAGCCTTGGTCGCTCGAGGAGCCCGATTGGCCGGTCTTCGTCGAACCGAGGTCGGACCGGGTCGAGTTGCCATCGTCCGTTTGGGAGCCCGCGGCTCGGGTCGTCCCGGAGCGCGCCGCGATCCAGATCGACGGGATGACGATCTCGAAGGGCGCTTCGGTCCGGCTCCGGCCCAATCGCCCGGCGGATTCGATGGACATCTTCCTGGTCGGCCGGACCGCCACGGTCGAGGCCGTGTTCGAAAGCGTCGATGACGATACGCATGTGGCCGTGACGATCGACGATGACCCGGCGGCTGACCTTCAGCGCGCCTCAGGTCGATTCTTCTATTTCCGACCGGACGAACTCGAGCCACTGGCGCCCGCTCCGCCCGGGTCCGGACCCGGACCGGTGGTCCTGGAACCCTCGGCGCGATCGCTGGCCGGACGATGAGCGGGATCCTCGTGGCGGGCGTAGGCAACATCTTCCTGTCCGACGATGGTTTCGGCGTCGAGGTCGTCCGCCGCCTCGCCGCCCATCCGATGCCCGAAGGCGTCACGGTCGCCGACTATGGGATCCGGGGGATCCATCTCGCGTACGAGCTGCTCGGGGGATACGACCGACTGATCCTCATCGACGCCATCTCGCGAGGCAGCCGACCGGGCACCATCCAGGTGCTCGTGCCGGACGACGTGCCGGCCACGGGGGCGATACCGGATGCCCACGGCATGGATCCGTTGGCTGTCTTCGCCTATCTGGCCTCGATCGGCGGAGATCCGGTGCCGACATTGATCGTCGGATGCGAGCCCGCTACTTTGGAGGAGAATATCGGCCTCAGCGAGCCCGTCCAGAAGGCCGTGGACGAGGCGATCGCCGTCGTCCTCAGTTTGATCAACGAGCCAACCGCGATCGCTCCTGCGATCGCCCACTGATCAGGAGACCTATCGAAGTGATCGCCATTCGACTCTTGCTACTTGTCGTCGTCGCCGCCTCAGGGCTCTTGGTGGCATTCACGTTCAAGGATCTCGTCCGCTATATCAAGATGCGGAACATGTAGGCCCGCCGAAGCAACGGGAGATGGAATGGAGATCCTGCTCATCGTCGGGGTGGTGGTCCTGCTGATCGCGCTGCTCATGCTGCTGTTGACGCTCAGCGACATTCGCCGCTACCTGCGCATGCGGAACACGTGAATCGATGTCGATCAGCGGAGGAACCGGATAATGCATGAGGTCGGGCTCGTCGAGGGCATCGTCGAGGCCGTCCACAAGCGTGCCGGCGAACGGCCGGTCGCGCGGGTGCGCGTCCGGATCGGCACACTTCATCAGGCGAGTCAGGGACCGATGGAGCAGGCCTTCGAGATGGTCAATGCCGGCACGGATCTGGAAGGCGCGACGCTGGAATTGATCCAGGTCCCGGTGACGAGCACCTGTCGGACCTGCGGCCGGTCGGAGACGGCCGACCAGATCACTATCGTCTGTCCCGCCTGTGGGGGGACCGCCATCGATCACGTCGGCGGCGACGAGCTGATCCTCGAGTCCATTGAGTACCGCGCACCCGTTGGATCGACCGCGGAATCGGTGAGCTGAGGGCGATCGACCAATGTGCCTTGGCATCCCCGGCCGCGTCGTCGAACTTCGTTCGGACCACCCGGATCTCGCTCGAGTCGATGTCGAGGGCATGGTCCGCGACATCAACCTCGGGCTGCTCGCGGACGACCCTGCCGTTCCAGGAGACTGGATCCTCATCCATCTCGGCTTCGCCCTCCAGAAGATGACCCAGGCTGAGGCTGACGAAGCTCGCTCGACGCTGATGATCCTCGGTGAGGGCGGCGCTGAATCGGATCCATTCGCCGGACTGACATTCCAGGACGATGAGTTTGCCCCGGTGGGCTACCGGGAGGGGCAATCGTGAACCCGATCACCGACGTTTCCGCGCCAGCCGTACCGATCTCCGACCTCTCGTGGCCGGAGGACGGCCCGGAGACGCTGACGAGCGGCGCGATCCTCTTCGCGCGCTACGCGTACCCCCCGAACGAGCTCGGCTATTGCGGGCCCCAGGATCATCGGGCACTGCTCGACTACGGCGCCGAGGGGACCGTCGACCGGGGCCTCCTGCAGCTCGCCCAGGGTTTCGCAGGAGCATGGCCATACCTCGAATTCATCGCCGGAGCCACGGGCATCCGCGCGCCGCTGGATCGACGCGTCGTCGAGGCCTACTGGCTGGGCGGCGACCTGCTCGATGCGATCGATATGGCTCGCTTCGGCAATGCGCTGACAGATCGCTTTCGAAAGCGAGCCGGCGCGGGTTGGGGTTATCTCGCCGAGGCCATCCCGGTCGGCGCAGTGCCCAACCATGCCTTCCACGTCTTCGGGGTGTACCCGTGGGTCGGCCTGCTCCAGACGGGGCGTGCGGACACGCCGCTCGAGCAGCTCGAGAAGTGCCGGATCCGGTGGGGCCAGGTCATCTCGACCGAGGGCGACCAGGTCTCCGTCCTGTCGCGTCCGGTGACCTACGACGGCACCGACATCGGCCTGGGCGAGCGGCGCCTTGAGACGGTCCGTCGGTCGATCGACGGGCTCGGCTTCCTCGATGCCTTCCGACCCGGCGATTGGGTATCGATGCATTGGGGCTGGGTGTGCGATCGCCTGAGTCGTCGGCAGCTGCAGTTGCTCCAGCGGTCGACCCTGCGACAGTTCGAGATCACCAACCGCCGGGTCGTCCACAGCGGCCCCCGCAACGCGATCGGCTGAACGACAGGGGGAGGGAACCGACCAGGAACACCGCCTTCTAGACGCAAGCGTTGGTAAGCCGGGATCGGATCGCCGTCCCGATGTCGTCCGCTTCGCCAAAGGAGCGCTCCCATGGCCACCGCCCTGACGGCGATCCGTTACGGTCGCCCTTCCCCGTTGCACGCTCTCTTGATCGTCCTCGCTACTGCCGCCCTGGCGTCTGGCTGCTCTTCCTCGGGTGCCTCCCCATCCGTCACGGAAACGACGGCCCCGACCAACCCACCGCCGGGCACCATCACCCTCTATACGTCGGTCACCCAGGCCACGGTCGATGCGGTCGTCGCTGCCTACCAGACCAGCCACCCCAACATCACGGTAGACGTCTTTCGTGCGCCGACCGCCGAGCTCGCCGGGAGGATCGCCGCCGAGATGCGTGAAGGCGGGATCAAGGGCGACATCCTGTGGCTGACGGATCCGTTATCGATCCAGGCGTACGCTGCCGACGGTCTGCTCAAGGTCTGGCAGCCGGCCGAGGCGGCAGGCATCGACGCCGCCTTTCGCGGTGACACGTTCTGGGGCACGCGCTTCCTGAACATGGTCATGATCCAGGGTTCGAGCGTGACGCCGGGTCCGGTCGGCTGGCGTGACCTTATCAACGCGGACTACAAGGATGCCGTCGGCATTCCGGATCCAGGTTTCGCCGGTTCAGCTTTGGGAGCACTCGGCTACTTCGACCAGACCGACGGGTTCGGTATGGACTTCTACACGGATCTCAAGGCCAATGGCGCGACCCAGGTGAAGACCCCGGACGAAGTGACGACCGGCGTCGCCGAGGGTCGGTTCAAGGTCGGGATGACGCTCGACAACTCGGCCAGGACCGCCATCGCCAAGGGTTCGCCCATCAAGCTCGTCTGGCCGTCGGATGGCGCGATCGCGATGTACAGCCCGATCGGGGTGGTCGACGCTACGGCCAACGCGCCCGCAGCTGAGTCGTTCGTCGAGCTCGTCCTCTCTGAACCGGGCCAACAGGCCATCGCGTCAACAGGATGGCAACCGATTCGCGCGGCCGCCGGCGGGCCATCCGCGGCAGGGATACAGGTCTATCCGGACTGGCAGGCCGCATTCGGACAGCGGGAGAATCTGCTCACGGAGTACCGCGCCATCTTCGGTGGCTAGATCCGCGGCGATACGCCAGGGGGCAGCCATCGCGGCCGCCGCCGTCGTCATCGTGGTCATCGGGTGGCCGTTCGTCCGGCTGGGCGGCGTGGCCTTCGAGGATGGGCTGGCGACCGCCCTGGCGACGCTCACGAGCCCGCTCGTTGCCAGCGCGATCTGGAACAGCCTGTGGACGGGGGTTCTCGTGGCCGTCCTCGCTGTCTGCGCCGGGACGGGGGCCGCCCTCGTGACGGAGCGCCTGGCCGTGCCGGCGCGACGCTGGCTGCGGCTGGGCATGCTCCTTCCGCTGCTCATCCCGCCCTTCGTCGGCGCCTTCGGTTGGGCTCGTGCCTACGGGCCCCGCGGCCTCCTCGATCAGCTCGTCGGGTCCGATCTGAGCGGCTTGTATGGGCCGCTCGGCGTCGTGCTCGTACTGACCGTCGCGGCCACGCCAGTGGTCTGGCTCATCGTGGCCGGGGCACTGGCCAGCCGAGTGGAGCCGGACGTCGAACGAGCGGCACGCGTCAGCGGAGCCGGCCCGCTGACGACGCTCCTGACGGTGACGCTGCCGCTCCTTCGGCCGGCGCTGGGGTCGTCGGCGGTCGTGGCGTTCGTTTTCGCCGTGAACGCGTTCGGTGTGCCGTCCGTGCTGGGAACGCCGGCAGGCTTCGCGACCATCACCACCCGGCTCTACCAGGACCTGGCATTGTCGGCTGAGCCAAGCGCCTTCGTCCGGGTGACGACGATGGCCGTGACGCTGGTCGTCCTCGCCGTCGTCGTCGTGGGGCCGACGGACGCGTTGCTCTCGCGCCGCGGTGCGACGCGGACCGCGTTCGCGGCCGGCGGCGGGAGCAACGGTTCCGGCGGCACGGCCATCGCAATGGCCATGGGAGCGGCGATCGTCGTGACGACCGTCCTCCCGTTTGCCGCAATCGTGCTCACCGCGCTGACGCGGGCCACGGGACTGGCGCCGGTCCCCGCGAATTGGACATCGGCAAACTTCGGCGAGGCGGTCGACAGCCGGTTCGTCGGCGGCCTGGTCCATAGCCTGATCCTGGCGTGCGCGGCCGCATCTATCGTGTCGCTCCTGGCGGCACTCCTGGCCGCGCTTCGAGGTCGCGCGAAGGTCCTGGGAAGCGCCGTGACGCTCGGCTTTGCCATCCCCGGGAGTGCGCTCGCGATCGCGGTCCTGCTGGCCTACGGGGCATGGCTAGGTGACACGCTGGCGATCATCCTCGTGGCCTACGTGGCGAAGTTCTGGGCCCTTGGTCATCGCCAGCTGGCCGGTTCGATCGACCGGCTGCCACCAGACCAGGTCCGCGCGGCCCGGGCCAGCGGAGCCGGTCCAGCTGACGCGCTGTGGTCGATCGTCGTCCCGTTCCTGCGACCGTCGATCGTCGCCGGATGGTTGGTGGTCTTCGTATTCGCAATTCACGAGCTGACGATGTCGAGCCTCCTCTATGGCCCGACGAGCGCCACGCTGGCGGTCGTCGTGCTCAATGTCCAGCAGCTTGGCGATCCCACGGTGACCGCGGCGCTGGCCGTTCTCTTGACCGGAGTGGTGGTCCTGGCGGCGGCGCCGCTCGCCGTGCTCGGGGCCGGTCGCCGGGCTCCCGCGCGGTGAGGGCAGCCAGGTGACCGATGGCCAGGGTCCGGTCGTCGTCTGCCGTAACGTCAGCGTCGCGTATGGACCCACGACGGTCGTCCGGGCCCTGGATCTCGAGGTCCGCCGCGGCGAGGTGGTTGCCCTGTTGGGTCCGTCAGGTTCGGGCAAGTCGACGCTGATCTCCGCCCTGGCCGGGTTCCTGCCAATCCGTTCCGGCGAGATCCTCATCAACGGACGGACGGTGGCAACGGTCCACCGATGCGAACCGCCTGAGCGACGCGACATCGCCGTGGTCTTCCAGAGCTACGCGTTGTGGCCCCACCTGTCGGCCCTCGAGACCGTGGCCTATCCGTTCCGTCGGCGCCGAGTCGCGCCGCCCGAGGCCCGCCGTTTGGCGGCGGAGATCCTCGAGCGACTCGGCATCGCTTCATTGGCCGATCGTCGGCCCGCTGAATTGTCAGGTGGCGAGCAGCAGCGCGTCGGGCTCGGTCGGGCACTTGCGAAGGAGGCCAGTCTCTACCTCTTTGATGAACCGACCGCCCATCTTGACGCTGCACTCCGTACCCGTCTCCAGTCTGAAATCGGCGAGCAGCGGCGCCGGTCAGGCGCCGCAGCGATCTATGCCACTCACGACACGGCGGAAGCTCTTGCCCAGGCCGATCGCGTTGTGCTTTTGCGAGACGGCCGGATCGTGCAGGATGGATCGCCAACAACGGTGTACGAGCGCCCGGCCGGCGTCTGGGCAGCGGAGCTGACGGGACCGGCCTCCATCATCCCGGTTCGGATTGCGGACCAGCACGACGGGCGAGCTCGGCTGGAGGTGGCTGGCGTGAGCCAGACCGTCGTGGTCGCGACGGCTGGCGCGCGCGCACACGGCGAGGTCCGCGCCATCATCCGACCCGACTGGGTCCGTCTTGGCGGTGACGTCCCGGCGCACGTGGACGCCGTTGCCTTTCGCGGGACGCACACCGACTACCAAATGGGCACCGTCGCCGGAACATTCGGAGTCCGTGTCGCTGGACCACCGACAATGGGTCTGGGCGAGTCGGTCGGCCTGACGCTCGAGCGCGTCTGGATCCCGGCGGAGCTCAACGATGAGGGCGCCTCCGAAGGCCCGAATCTGTAACTGTGCCGACACCTCCATTCGCGATGCACCTGAGCCGCAGTAAGGGCAATCGGTGTGTTCTGGTGGTGGTCGCGCTCGATCCTTTGCGAGTGCGCCAAGTCCGTGCCAGGAGGCATGATCATGAGCGAGCGCCAAGCGAAACCAGCCGATCCCGGCACCTCTATTGAGAGCCTCTCGCGCCGCGGCGAGGACATCGCCAAGGACGATGACGAGGCTGGGCGCGAGAACACGGGCACTCAGAGCCCACCCGAACGTCCGACCGGGACGTCAACGGCCCGTGATTACACGGGCGTCGATCCGCAGGAGCCTATTGATGGCGGCAGCCCGGCTGGTTGACGCTGGCCCCTCGGGAGCACCTCCGCCGCCCGCGACCCGACGGCGGCGAGTTCGAGACAGTAACTTCGAGCCAGTAACCCTTCCTATCGGCTACGGTGACGCCGTCGGCTCGGCTCCCGGCCCAGGTCATGAGCTCCATCCTCGCAAGACGGTGGCAACGGGCACCCGGCGCGAAGTTGTCCAGGGTCGATGTCAGGAGCCGTTGCTCTGCCGCCGGTATCCGTCGGCCAGGGCCGCCAGGGCGGCCGCTCGCTGCGCCTCCGTCGCGTAACCGACGGCATTGAGCATCAAGTCCGATGGTAGGTCGAGAGCGGCCGCCAACCTCAACACGAGAGAAGACGTCGGTCCGACCGATCCTTCCTCCATCCGGCCGAAGAAACCAGGGCCCGGCGTCCCGCCGACGGCCTTCGACAGATCGTCGAGGTCGAGGCCGTTCGCCTCCCGCCGCGTCCGGATCATCGCGCCAAACTCGCTACCGGTCACCATTCCTCCGCAGCCATCGCTCTACCTCCCTGTCGCGTTCGCCGGTGGACCATCTCTGGCTGGGCGATCGCGAGCCTCAATGATGCGCTAAACACCTGAGCCACCCTCGGTTTCGTGGCTCGATGTCGAGCGGCAAACTCGCCGGGACATAGAGGTCCAAGAGAGGCTCCGGTGCTCACGTACGTGGTCATCCCCGAGAGCGAAGTCGAGCCCAGTCGCCTCGCCAACGTGCTCGAGATCGTTCGCCGCGCGCTCCCGGAGCTGGACCTGGGAGCCTCGCCGGAGATCCAGTGGTTCGCCGATGCCCGAGAGCTGACGCCCGAACAGGTGGCGGCCGCGAGGGAGGTGTTCGTTCCGGGGGACGGGTTTCCGAAGGCTGGATCGGTGCCGCCGTTCGTCGGCTACTCGGCGGAAGAGGGCTGGCAGCCAGACGCGCCGGTGGTCATGCTCAATCGCAGCCAGTGCCTTCCGGACACGCCGCTGCACGAGCTTCGCCACCTCTGGCAGATCAAAGCAGGCGTCTACCGGGCCGATCAGGACTCATCCCACGAGCTCGAGGACGACGCCGACCACTGGGCTGCGGGCGCCATGATCCGGCTCGGGATCGGAGGACGGATGAGACCCGCTCCGTAGCTGAGATTGGCCTGCGCGCCACCGCGTCGATCACCAGCGGATGTGGACGTTCGTTCCCGTGCGCTTGTAGACGTCGTTGTACAGATCCAGCAGCTTCTCGTTCGGCTCGCCCTGGTAGCACTGACACCAGTCGATGAGCTTGACCTTGATGCCGTCGACTTTGATGACGCGCCCGCGCCAGTCCGGCCCGATCGCCTCCCTGAGCGCGGGCCCAGCCGCGGCAAACGCGTCGAAGCCCGAGCCGTCCGGGTGCCCGTAGGTGCACGGCGAGATCCCGGCTCGGCAGTACCACGACGCGAAACCCGAGATCGAGTGCTTCGTCGAAGCATTGGAGCCTCCGCCGGCCGTCGCGTCGCCGGCAGGGGACGGCGGGGGTGTCGGCACCGGCCTGACGATCGGCTTTGCGACGGGCACCGACGGCCTGGCGCGCTCCGAGGGTGGCGCCGGTGTCGCGAGCCACGGATCGCGCAGTGCGCGCAGATCCGGCGTCCGCTCGGGGGTCGCGGACGCTTCGGGGCCGGGCAACGCGACCGAGACGCGTTCGAACGCCGAATCGGGGATCGCGATGGGGTCCCTTGGCTCGAGCCCGGTGGTCGAGCTCGCAGCGAGGGCAAGGAGGCCGGCAGCGACGAAGGGAGCGAGAGCCCTCAGCGGCCGAGCCGGTCTTCGCAAGGGTCGTCGTCGACCGGAGGATGGTTCTTTCACTTGGGAATGGTCGGCCAGGAGGCCTTCGCCCGCCTTGCGCCCACCTTCTCCGGCTAAGTGTGGAGTGTGCCGACGAGGCTACGCCGGCATATCAAAGTGGGTGGCGGGGGCCGAGCGGCAAGTGTTCGCCGCGGTGAGGCGAACGCCAATGCGACGCTGCAAGGTTGGTGCTTCCACGCACCGTGGAAACAGATTGCGCCCACCCACTAGTCTCACTCCATGGACTCAGCGGCGTGGGGCTTCCTTGGCGTGGTCATCGGTGGCGTGGTCACCGGGGCCATCACGCTCTGGGCGCAGTACCTCCGGGGACGCCAGGAAGCCGATCTCGATAGCGCGAAGCGCGACAGCCAGCAGCGCATCGGCCGGGAAGGCTTCCAGCAGGCGAACCTGCTCGAGTTGCAGGTCGCGCTGGACGAGTGGGTGGGCATCGAGCTCGGGCGGCTGGAGGACACGATCGCCGGAGAGCGGGTGCCCGACGCGGGCGCGCGCGCCGCCGATGCACCAACGCGGCGGGTCGCCTACCTGACCGAGCGCGTCACCGACGACGCCCTGCGTGCCCGTTTGACGCGCATTCGAACCACCGCCTGGTCGGCCGGGGTGGAGGACGACCTGATCGCGGCGCGTTCGCGGCTGCCGGACGAGGCACGTGCCGCACAGGAGCGGGTCGGGACGCTGCTCCGGTCGTACCTCTGAGTCCGGTCAGGTCCGTGCCCACCCCGTCGTGTGATTGCTGCCCGAACACGTTCTCCAGCCGGGAGGCCGAGGGCGATCTCAAGCGCTACCGCGAAAAGGGCCCCGACAAGACCACGCGCGCACTGATCGACGCGCTCGTCGCCGAGGGGGTCGGCGGCGCGACGCTGCTCGACATCGGTGGCGGCATCGGCGCGATCCCGCTTGGGCTGCTCGCTGCGGGAGCGGTGTCGGCGGAGTGCGTCGACGCAACCGTGGCATACGTGGAGGCCGCGCGGTCCGAGGCCGGCCGGCGCGGCTACGCCGACCGGTTCGATGCCCACGTCGGTGACTTCGTGGCGCTCGCCTCCGACATCGCCACCGCCGACGTCGTGACCCTCGACCGGGTCGTGTGCTGCCACCCGGATCTCGGCGCGCTCCTCGGAGTCGCGAGCGGCCACGCTCGACGGATCGTCGGGCTGGTGTACCCGCGCGACAGCTGGTGGAACCGCGTCGCCGCTCGCGTCATCAACCTGTTCGGCTGGCTGAAGCGCGACCCCACGCGCTGGTACCTCCACCGGCCCGGGGAGGTGGACGCCCTCCTGCGTGCGGCCGGCTACCGCCGGCGTGAGATCACGCGGGACATGATCTGGCAGGTCGCGTTGTACGAGCGCACGGGGTCGCACGAGCCCACGGGGTAGGGACCCGCCGGGGTAGGGAAGGGCTCCGCGAGGTCCGGTCCACAAGTCGGAAGTCCGCGGAGCCAGTTGACTATTCGGGTGCGCCCTTGCATCACCCATTGCGGCGTTGCCCGCTCGCACCGGGCGTGGGCGTGCCTTCAGCGGCCCGCGCGTTCCTCGTCCGGTTCGCGACCAGGCTCGGGTCCGTCACCGATCTCGACGACACGGCCGGGAGCCAGCTCGCGCGCGCTCTGCAACCCAGCAGCCTTCTTGCGATGACCGGGGCTGGCGGAGCTCCGACCCGGGCCCTCAGGCGCCGCGTCGATATCCAATCCCTTGGGGCCGCCCCCGCGTTTGGCCCCGGCGCTTCCGTGGCCCCGTGTTCCGGACGATCCGGGCATTGACCCCTCCCTCAGCTGGACTTGCGATCGCCGCGATCGCCCTGGCCCTCGCCCGCCATGGTCGCCGTTGCGACGTAACGCGAGCGACCCAACCGGGGGCCATCGGGCTGCATTCGCGGCGCGACGGCGGTGGCACCGCCCTCCCGGCCCGCCCTATCATCCGGGCGTGCCACCCATCGAAGAGCTCATCCGCATCGAGCCCATCTACCTGGATCGAATCCAGCGCCAGGGGATCTTCACGACCGGGCTCCTGCTCGAGGTCACCGAGACGCCCACCAGACGCCAGACCCTCGCCGACCAGGTCGACGCCTCGACCAACGACGTGCTCCTGTGGCGCGACGAGGCGCAGATGCTGAACCTGGCGGGCTTCGGACCGGACGAGCATCGGCTGCTCAGCCAGGCCGGGTTCGAGGGCCTGCGCGACATCCTCGAGGTGGACCTGGACACCTTCCGGGCGCGCGTCCACCGCGCCGCGGAGGAGCTCAAGGTGGAGTCGCCCGGCGACCTGGCGATCGAAGGCTGGTGGGATCAGGCGCACACCGGCGCGGAGTGATCCTCCGCCGTCCCCGGGGGGCGGCACGGGCGGGCCGCACGAGCAGCACGCGTACCATCCCGACGTGGCGATTTCGGGTACCAGCAGGCCTTCCGACGGCTTCCGCGCGCGATTCGGCGCGTGGCTCCTCGCCTCGGCGACGGCACTCGTCCTCCTCGGCGCCTCCGTTGCGCCGTTCCTGACGCCCGCCTTCGTCCGGATCGAGCAGGACCGTACGGATGTCGGGGCGCTGACCGGGTATGGACCGGCCCAGCTGGACGCCGTGACGGGTGCGCTCATCGGCGATCTCGTGCTGTGGCGCGGCGACTTCGACGTCTCGGTCGGCGGGGCGCCGGTGCTGACCGAGCTCGAGCGCGCCCACATGCGCGACGTGCGCGGGGTGTTCACCGGCTTCTGGCTGCTGGTTGCCGCAGCCGGGGTCGTGCTGGTGCTCGTGTTCCGCCGGAGTCGCGACACGGAGGCGAGATTCGGGCGATGGCGGGCGGTGGCCGGCGGCGCGCGCGGGTTGGCGATCGGCATCGTCATCCTCGGGACGTTCGTCGTCCTCGCCTTCGACGCCGCGTTCGAGGTGTTCCACCGGCTGTTCTTCAGCGCCGGCAGCTACACCTTCGATCCGCGCACGGACCGACTCGTCCAGCTGTTCCCGTACCAGTTCTGGTCGGAGACGGCGATTGCCGTCGGCGCCGTGGCGCTGGCTGCGGCGATTTTCACCACGTGGCAGGCGTGGCGCCGAGCCGGCGGCGCGTCGTCGGCAGCGTTCCTCTCACCCTTGAAGGCCCGGTCCTGATGGGCATCCCGATCGCGCGCATCCTGGGCATAGAGATTCGCGTCCAGATCGGCTGGGTGGTCGTCCTCGCCCTCATCGCGGTCATCGCGGTGGGGCAGCTGACGGCGGTCGATCCGGAGCTGGAGGAGCTGACGGCGTGGATCCTGGGTGGGATCGTCGCCCTGGGCTTCTTCATCAGCTCCGTGGCGCACGACATGGCCCACGCGCTCGTGGCGCGGCGCCGGGGCATAGATGTCCGAGCCATCGCGGTCTCGTTCTTTGGTGGCGCGACGCCTCTCGATCCCTCCGCGCCCGATCCGGGCGACGACGCGGCCATCGCAGCCTCCGGACCACTCGTCAGCATCGGCATCGGTATCGGGCTGTTCGCGCTCACCGTTGGCGCGATCGCGCTCGGCGACAGCTTCAGTGCCGTCGCGGGCGTGCTCTCGGTGCTCGTATTCCTCAATCTCGTCCTGGGTCTCGTGAACCTCATCCCCGCCTATCCGCTCGATGGCGGGCGGATCGTCCGCGACCTCGCCTGGCGCCGGTCCGGGTCCGAGCGGTCCGGCTGGCGCGCCGCGTCGTGGAGCGGCCGGCTCACGGGCATGGTTGTCATCGCCATCGGCATCGCGGTGCTGCTGTTCGATGGCACCGCGACCGGCGCGATGATCGCGATCACGGGCTGGTTCCTCGTGCTCTCGGCGAACTCCGTGCGCGACCGCGTGCGGCTGGACGAGCTGGTCGGCGATCAGGCGGTCGGCGACGCCATGGAGCCCACGCCCACTACCGTCAACCCGGGCCTCACGGTCGATACGTTCGCCGCCCAGCTGCTCGACGGCAAGTCGACGATGACCGCGGTGCCGGTTCTTCAGGGCGACGAGGTCGTGGGGATCGTGGGCGTCGGCCAGGTCCGGCGGATTCCCGGGCGCGCCCGATCAACGACTCGCGTGGAGGACGTGATGGTCCGCCCGCCCCGCCTCACGCTCCTGTCGCCGGCCGACACGCTCCGCGTCGCGCTGGAGCGGCTGCAGCGCGCGGGGGTGGATGGGCTGCCGGTGGTCACCGACGGCAAGCTGGTGGGCGTCCTCACCCGGCGCGGCGCCGCGGCCTTTCTCCAAAGCCGGACCGAGTCGGCGGATGCCAGGCAGGAGGGCGCGCCCTCGGACGGCTCGCCGGAGGGCGAGGGTCCGGCTACTTGACGGTCGCCGCATGACGGCTGCCTCGGACGCGCTGCTCAGCGTCGAGGACGCACGCGAGGCAATCCTCGCCGCGGTCGCGGGACCGGTGGGCGAGGAGTCCATCCGCGTGGATCATGCCCTGGGTCGGGTGCTGGCTCTCCCCGTCGTGGCCGCGGTCACGCTCCCGCCGTGGGACAACTCCGCGATGGACGGCTACGCGGTCCTCGCCGCGGACGTGGCGAGCGCCACGGAGGACGCGCCAGCCCGCCTCGCCGTCACGGGCGAGGTTCCGGCTGGGGGCGTGGCGGATAGCGCCGTGAGCCACGGGAGCGCGATTCGCATCGCGACCGGTGCCCCGCTCCCACCCGGCGCCGATGCGGTCGTGCCGGTCGAGCAGACGACGCCCCTCGACGACGCGGGCGGCGCGGGAGCACGCGGGCGGGATGCCGCGGGCCCGGTACCCGAGGCGATCCTCGTGCACGCCGCTATGCCGGCCGGCGCCCACCTTCGTCGGCGCGGCAGCGACCTCTCGGAGGGCGACGAAATTCTCGCCCCCGGGACCGCCATGACTCCGGCCGCGGTGGCGCTCGCCGCGGGCGCAGGCGTCGCGACCATCGCCGTTCGGCGGCGCGTGCGCGTCGCCGTCCTCGCGACCGGCAACGAGGTCCGCCCAGCGGGCGACGACCTCGGGCCGGCGGGCATTCCAGACGCAAACGGACCCGGCCTCCGTGCCCTCGTCCAGGCAGCAGGCGCGGAGCCCATCGACCTGGGCATCGCGGCGGACGAGCTCGGCGATGTCATCGGACGGCTGCGGTCCGCCCTGGACCAGGGTGCCGACGCGATCGTCGTTGCCGGTGGCGTCTCGGTCGGTCCGTATGACGTCGTGAAGCTCGCCTTCGAGGCGATCGGGAAGATCGGGCTCTGGCGCGTCGCGGTCCAGCCCGGGAAGCCCTTCGCCTTCGGCACGACGGGGCGCCCCGGCTGCGGACCTGGCGGGACGACGCTGCTGTTCGGGCTGCCGGGGAATCCCGTGTCCAGCTTCGTGACCTTCGAGCTGTTCGTCAGGCCGGCCATCCGCGCGCTGGCCGGGCGCCGGGATCGCCTCCGGCCCATAGATCGGGCGGTCCTGCTGGACGAGGCGCGGACGGCCACCGGGCGGCGCGCATTCCTGCGGGTCACCGCGGAGCGCGATTCGGACGGCGCCCCGGCGCGCGACGATCAGGGCAGGGTCAGGGTGCGCCTGTCGCGCGGCCCGGGGGGGCAGGGGAGCCACGTGCTGTCCGCCCTCGCGGCGGCAGACGCGCTGGCGGTGGTGCCGGAAACGGTGGACACGCATCGGGCCGGTGATCCGGTGGAACTCTGGTGGCTCGACCCCGCCTGACCGCTGTTCCCGCAGCGGGCTGCCAAGTGGCCGCCCGTGTCGCATCATTGGCTCGACATGGAACATGGCCCTGGCCCCGCCCCGCGAGCCGAACGTCGCCGGCTGACCCACGTCGATCGGACCGGGCGTCCGCGCATGGTCGACGTGAGCGCGAAGCCCGCCACGGCGCGCCGAGCCGTGGCGGAGGCGTTCGTCGCGCTGAGCCCGGAGACCCTCAGCCTCGTCATCGATGGTCGCGCCGCCAAGGGCGACGTCCTTGCCGCCGCGGAGCTGGCCGGGGTCATGGGCGGCAAGCGCACCTCGGACCTCATCCCGCTGTGCCACCCGCTGGCGCTCACGGACCTCCTCGTGACCGTCACCCCTGATCGCGTCGCCGGTGGCCTCCGCGTCCGCGCCGAGGCAGCCACGACGGGACCGACCGGCGTCGAGATGGAGGCGCTGACTGCCGCCTCCGTGGCCGCGCTCACCGCCTACGACATGGTCAAGGGCGTTGAGCGAGGGGTGGAGATCCGTTCGATCCACCTCGTCTCGAAGTCAGGCGGCCAGAGCGGCGAGTGGCATCGACCCTCGGAGGGCGTCGGTGCCGGTACCGGAGTCCCGCTCGCTCAGCGCCAGCGACGTCCCGGCGAGCGCGTCGCCGGCCGGATCCGCAAGAAGGCCTGATCGATGGCCCACGATCACACGGCCGGCGTACCTACGGGGACGCCCGCGCTCGTGATCACCGTCAGCGACGGCGTCGCTGACGGGACCCGCCAGGACGATGCCGGCCAGGCGCTCTCGGAGCGCCTCGGAGATCGAGGCTTCGCGGTCGATCGGGAGTTCGTTCCGGACGTGCAGCTCGACATCGAGGTCGCGCTCCGAGCCGGCGTCACAGGGCACGTCCTCATCGTCACCACTGGCGGCACCGGCCTGACCCCGCGTGACATGACGCCGCAGGCGACCTTGGCCGTCATCGACTACGAGGTGCCCGGACTCGCCGAGGCGATCCGTGCTGCAGGCCGCGCGAAGACGCCGATGGCCGACCTCTCCCGAGGCGTTGTGGGGGTCCTGGACCAGGCGCTCATCCTCAACGTCCCGGGGAGCCCTCGCGCCGCCCTCGAGTCGATCGAGGCGCTCGAGCCCACGCTGCGCCATGCCCTCGAGACGCTCGCCGGCCCGTTCGATCACGGGGCCGCCGGCGCCGGGCACGAAGGACGGCCGGACCTGCCTGACCCGGCGCTCCACGGGGAAGGGACCTGATGTTCCCGTTCTTCGAGCACGTACCGTTCTATCCGGTCGTGTTCGCCGTGTTCTGGGGCGCGGCGCTTGTCTTCGTCCTCGCCATGGCCCGCCACCTGCGGGTGTTCGCCGCAGCACGTGCAACCGGGCCGAGCCCGTTCCAGGACGTCCCGGCGCGGTTCCTCGGCCTCATCCGGTACGCGTTCATCCAGACCCGGATGTTCAAGGACCCAGGCGCGGCGATCCTGCACCTCGGCATCTTCTGGGGCTTCATCCTGTTGACCGTCGGGACGGCGAACATCGTCACCGGCGGCCTGGTCCAGGCGGTCATCTCGTGGCCACTCGACGGCGTGCTGTGGGGCGCGACTCTCGCGATGCAGAACGTGGTCGCCGTGATCGTCCTTGCCTGCGTGGCCTGGGCATTCTGGCGAAGGTTCGTCACGAGGCCCGCGCGCCTCACCTTCAACCGGGACGCGCTGATCATCCTGGGCATGATCGGCGGCGTTGTCGCCACAGAGCTATTCGCACAGGTCTTCGAGATCGCCGCCTTGGGCGACCAGCCGGGCGCGTTCATCGCCGCGGCGCTGGCCGGGCCGCTCGGAGGGCTGCCGCATCCCAGCCTCGAGACGGCGTTCTGGCTGCTGTGGTGGGCACACATGGTGCTCGTGGCCGCGTTCCTGGTGTACCTGCCCTTCAGCAAGCACCTCCACATCGTCACGAGCTTTTTCAACATCTACTTCCGGAAGCTGGCGCCGCGTGGCGAGCTGCCGAAGATGGACCTCGAGCAGGAGGACGCGACGTTCGGGGTTCGCACGCTGGCGGACCTCGGCTGGAAGGACATGCTCGACGGCTTCACGTGCACGGAGTGCGGGCGCTGCCAGCAGGCCTGCCCCGCCTGGAACACGGGCAAGCCGCTCAACCCGAAGCACTTCATCATGGGCATCAGGGACATGTCGGTGGAAGCGGAGCAGGGCCTGCCGCTCATCCCGAACTCCCCCTCGGCGGCCTCGTTCGGGCTCTCGGACTCGATCAGACCGGATGTCCTGCTGGCCCCGATCGTCGACAACGCCATCCCGTACGACGCGGTCTGGGACTGCGTCACCTGCGGCGCCTGCGTGGAGGCGTGCCCGGTGCTCATCGAGCATGTCGACAAGATCGTCGACCTGCGCCGGAACCTCGTCCTCGAGGACTCCCGCTTCCCGGCGGAGCTCAACGGCGCGTTCCGGAACATGGAGGGGGTCGGCAACCCGTGGGGCCAGCCGCCCACGACCCGCACAGATTGGACTCGCGGCTTGCCGTTCGCGGTGCCGACCGTGGCCGAGTTGGCTGCGGACGGCCGCCTCGACGAGATCGAAGTCCTGTACTGGGTCGGGTGCGCGGCCGCGTTCGATGAGCGCAACCGGAAGGTCGCCAGAGCGTTCGCGACTTGCCTCAACGCGGCCGGGATCCCGTTCGCCATCCTGGGCCAGGAGGAGTCGTGCACCGGCGATCCGGCGCGGCGCATGGGCAACGACTACGTGTTCCAGATGCTCGCCGGGGGGAACATCGAAACGCTGAACCGCTACGAGATGGGCGAGCGGACGATCGTCACGGCGTGCCCGCATTGCTTCAACTCCATCGGCAACGAGTACGGGCAGCTGGGCGGCCACTTCCGCGTGATCCACCACGCGGCCTACCTCCGCGAACTCCTGGCGGGCGGCCGGCTGCGGGTCGTCGATGCGGATGGCAGCGCGGATGGCAGCGCGAACGGCAGCGCGAACGGCAGCTCGAGCGACGGCACTCCGGGTCGCTCCGTCACCCTCCACGACGCGTGCTACCTCACCCGGTACAACGGGATCGTGGAGGAGCCGCGCGAGGTCCTGGCCTCCGTGCCGGGCATCGAGCTGCGTGAGATGGAGAAGAACGGCAAGGACACGTTCTGCTGCGGCGCGGGCGGCGGCCGCATGTGGATGGAGGAGACGCGCGGCACCCGGATCAACGAGTCGCGTACTGCCCAAGCCCTCGCGACCGGCGCCTCCACCGTCGCGACGGAGTGCCCGTTCTGCATGACCATGATGAAGGACGGCCTCGAGGCAGCCCAGTCCGGCACCACCGGCACCATCCGCGCGATCGACATCGCCGAGCTCCTCGCCGAATCCCTCGCGCCGACGCAGCCCGGCTCGCGCTCGCTGCCCGTCCTCCAGTAGCCCGAGCCTGCCGCCCAAAACCCGGGTGGCAGAAACCCGGCTGGTTCACGCTCGCTGGCGGGCGCGCCGTTCCCCTGCAGGCCAAAGCCCGGTGGTTCCACTCATGCGGAACTACCGCGTCAAAGGACCGAGTCGGACAATGCGAAGGTTGGCCTGGACGAAGCTGCCCGTTCACGCGAGCCGGCCCGGGTGCGCCGCGAGACCTGGGGACATTGCAGGCGAGCAAACGCATCCGACCAATTGACGTACGCAAGCCGAGTCACCTGAGCTAACCGGCCCACGGAATCGGCAAATCTGATCGCGATTCAGGCCCTGTTCCGGCCGAGCCCAGCCCAGCGACCCGATTTCCCGCTCCGCGCCGATGGTTCCGCTTCATTGGAACCATGTCGAGTTTGAGCCAGAGGGCGCAAGGCCAGCGACGGAGACGAGGAGAATGATCGCGATTCGGGCCCTGTTCCGGCCGAGCCCAGCCCCGCCACCCGATTTCCCGCCCGGCCAACCGCCGCGCCTCACCCCGGGCAGCGGCTACGATCTCCGGCGTGGGAGAGCCAGCAGCGACCTACCGGCTGACAGAGGAGCAGGTGCTCCTGCGGGACACGATTCGGACGCTGGCGCACGAGCAGATCGCGCCGCGGGCCGCGGAGATCGATCGCACCGCCGAGTTTCCCGAGGACGTCCGCCAGCTCCTCGCACAACAGGATGTGCTCGCGCTGCCGTACCCGGTGGAGCACGGCGGTATCGGGGCGGACCTGCTCACGCAATGCCTCGCCATCGAGCAGATCGCGCAGGCGTGCGTCACGTCCAGCCTCATCCTGAGCGTGCAGGCGCTTGCGTCGCTGCCCCTTCTCCTCGCGGGCTCCGAGGAGCAGCAAGCGCGGTTCTTCCCGAATCTCGCCTCCGGGGCGGTCCTCGCTGCATTCGCCCTCACGGAGCCTGAAGCCGGCTCGGATGCGGCCGCGCTCAGGACGCGCGCGACCCGCGAAGGCGACGGCTACCGCATCTCCGGCACCAAGCGGTTCATCACCAACGGCAGCGTCGCAAACCTGATCACCGTCTTCGCCGTCACGGACCCGGAGGCGCCGCGCCACCAGCGGCTGTCGTGCTTCGCCCTCGAGGTACCGGCGGAGGGCTTCAAGATCGCGCGGCTGGAGCACAAGCTCGGTATCCGCGGCAGCCCCACTGCCGAGTTGAGCTTCGAGGACGTCATCGTGCCCGAGGCTAACCGGGTGGGGGACGAGGGCCAGGGCTGGGAGCTGGCGATGAAGACCCTGGACCGCTCGCGACCCGGGATCGCGGCCCAGGCCGTCGGGATCGCGCAGGGCGCGCTCGACGTCGCCGCGAACTACGCCCGCGAGCGCAAGCAGTTCGGGCAGCGCATCGGCGAGTTCCAGATGATCCAGGCCATGCTCGCCGACATGGACTCGCGCACGGAGGCGGCGCGGCAGCTGCTGTACAAGGCGTGCACGGAGATCGAGTCGGGTGCGCCGGACGCGGCGCGCTGGGCGTCGATCTCCAAGCTCATCGCCGGTGACAACGCCATGGCCGTCACCACCGATGCGGTGCAGGTCCTCGGCGGCTATGGCTACACCGACGACTATCCGGTGGAGCGGATGATGCGCGACGCCAAGATCACCCAGCTGTACGAGGGGACCCAGCAGATCCAGCGGCTCGTCATCGCGAGGGCTCTGCTCGGCAAAGGCGACTGACTTGCGGCCGCATGCCGTGTAAGGTGCAAATCATTCCATTCGGGTAGTCTCCCGGTTCGCGCAGCAGCTCACCGTGCGCGACCTCAAAACCCCGCGTCTCTGGAGTTCTGATTGCACGTCCGCGGTCGCCTGGCGTCCTGGCGCTCATCCATCCTCGCGCTCCTGGTCGCAGCCCTGGCCCTCGTCCTGGTCGGGACGAGCACGGTGTTCGGCGCGGGCGGGACAACGAAGGCCGCGCCTGACAGACCGGTGGCGCGCGAGCAGGAGCCCGGCCAATCGACCGGCTTCCGGCTGCCATTCGAGCCAGGTCTCGAAGTTCCGATCCACCAGGGCTGGCTGAGCTCCTACAGTCACAACGGACGGGCCGCGTACGCCTACGACTTCGGGCTTCACGAGGGGACGCCCGTCCTGGCCGCCGCAGGCGGCGTCGTCACCCACGCACACGACGGCGAGCTTGCATGCGGCGGCGCAGAGCTCCTGCTCCTAAGCAACTACGTGACCATCGCCCACCCGGACGGCAGCGCCACTCACTACGGCCACCTGGAGGGCGCCGACGTCGAGGTCGGGGACGTCGTCAACGCTGGTCAGGTCATCGGGCGGTCGGGCAAGTCGGGGTTCACGGGCTGCATGCCCCACCTCCATTTCGCTCGCCAGGCACAGGGCGGACCCGTGACGCAGTCCATCCCCATGTACTTCGACGGCTTCCCGGACGCACCGCTCCCGAACGGCCAGACGATTACCGCCGAGGCACCGCCGTGTGCGCCGACGGATGAGGAGGTCCCGCTGGAGGCGTTCTGCGCAACGTACCTGCCCCGCGGCGGCGAAGGCCCCGCGTACTTCTCGCGGCTGGACACGGGCATCGATTTCGACTGGTCCACGGGATCGCCCGGCGGCTACTGGCTGGACGACCCCGTCGACGGGTTCAGTGCTCGCTGGTCGGGACAGTTCACATTCGCGGCGGCCGGGGTCTACTCCATCCGGGTCTTCGCCTCGGATCGTGTCCGCGTCATGATCGACGGCGAGACGGTGGTCAACTACTGGAGCGCCGGCCGTCGGCCGGCCCGCCACCTGTCGACGATGTGGCACCTCGACCCGGGTATCCATCGAGTCGAAGTCGAGCACGAAGACGCCACCGGGCGGGGCACCCTCCAGGTCGACTGGACGTACCTCGGCCTCGACGACGAGGACGCCCGGTGGAGCCGGTCCGGCCCGGTCATCTGATGCGCATCGTCGTCCTCACCAAGCCCGTCCCGGATCCGGCGGCCGCCGCAGAGCGACTGGGGCCGGACGGCCGGCTCGACCGCGCGGCGGCCCCGGCGGTCATCAATGGCAACGACGAGTACGTGCTCGAGGCCGCCCTGAAGCTGGCCGATACCCAGGGGGCGGACGTGACCCTGCTCTCCATGGCGCCGCCGAACGCGGTCGAGACGATGCGCAAGGGCCTGGCGATGGGCGCCCACCGCGGGGTGCTAGTGAGCGACCCAGCGCTCGCCGGGTCGGACAGCTGGTCGACCGTGCTCGTGCTCGAGGCGGCTCTGCGCCAGCTGGAGTACGACCTCGTCTTCGCCGGGTTCGACACATCCGACGGCGTCGCGGGCGTGGTGGGCGCGGCGCTGGCGACCCGGCTCAAGCTTCCGTACCTCTCCTCGGCGGCGAAGATCGAGCCCGACTCCGGTACCGGGACGGTTCGAGTCCGCCGCATCAGCCCAACGGGCTTCGACGTGCTGGAGGCGCCCATGCCGGCACTGATCGTCGGCACGCAGCTGCTCGGTGAGCCTCGCTACCCGTCCCTCAAGGGGATCATGGCCGCACGGTCCAAGGAGGTCGTGACGAAGTCTCTTGCCGACCTGGGCCTGGACGCCGTCACGATCGGTGGGGGAGCGGCACGCACAAGGGTGACCGGGCAGGAGCAGCCGCCGGCGCGCGGCGCGACGCAGGTCGTGCGGGGGACCGCGGAGGAGGGGGCACAGGCCATCGTGGCCCTCCTGTCCTCGCGGCGGCTGATCTGATGACTGGCTCTGTCGCCTCTACCGGCTCGATCTGGGTCGTCGCGGAGACGAACGCCGACGGGTCGCTCGCCAAGAGCTCCACCGAGGTGGCGACGCTCGCCCGAACGCTCGCCGAGGCCGCCGGGCTAGAGGCGGCTGGGCTCGTGGTCGCCGCAGATCCCGGGGCCGCCGCGGAGGAGCTCGCCGGCTACCTGCCGCGCGTGATCTCGGTCGCCGAGCCGGCCGCCGCCGAGAACGCCTGGGCGCAGGTGGCGGCGCAGCGGGCAGTACCGATTCTCACCTCCGAACCGCCCGCTGCGGTCCTCACCGGCGCGGGACCCGACGGCCGCGACGTCGCCGGCACGCTGGCCGCGCTGCTCGAACGTCCCTTGCTCGTGAACGCGACCGCCGTGGCGTGGGATGCCGGCCCGTCAGTCGAGATGAGCGTGTTCGGCGGCAAGCTCGTCACGACCTCCGCGTTCACGGACGGGGAGTGGGGGATCGTCACCGTCCGCCCGAATGTCGTCACGGCCGAGAAGGCAGCGTCGCCCGGGAAGGTCGAGTCGGCGGAGCCTGCTGGTCAGCTGGAGCTGCCGCTGGTCAAGATCGTTGAACGGACCGAGGAGGCGGCGGCCACCCTCCCCATCGAGGAGGCGCGGATCATCGTCGCTGGTGGCCGCGGTGTCGGCGGCGAGGAGGGCTTCAAGCTCGTCCAGGACATCGCGGCGGCGTTGGGTGGGGCGGTGGGCGCCACCCGGGCCGCGGTCGACTCGGGCTGGATCCCGTACGCCCAGCAGATCGGGCAGACGGGCAAGATCGTGAAGCCGCAGCTGTACCTGGCGCTCGGGATCTCCGGGGCGATCCAGCACAAGGTCGGCATGCAGACCGCCGGCACCATCGTGGGCATCAACCGCGACCCGGACGCGCCCATCGCGGAGTTCGCGGACCTCGTCGTCGTGGGCGACCTGTTCGACGTCGGCAAGGCGCTCCTTGAGGAGCTGGAGTCCCGGGGGTAGGCGTCCGGTCATTGGACGATCTTGGGCTACATGTAGTGGTATGATCCGGCGACACCACAACCCATAGTGGTCAGCGGAGGATCGAGCCCCGGATGCGATGCCCTGTCTGCGGCGAGCGCGACACGCGCGTCGTCGATTCGCGTGACCTGGATGACTCGGCGACCATCCGCCGACGCCGCGAGTGCGCGACGTGCAGCGCCCGATTCACGACCTACGAGCGGGTCGAGGCCGCCCGCCTCCTCATCGCCAAGCGCGACGGCACGCGCCAGGAGTTCGATCGCGACAAGCTCGCCAACGGCCTGCGCAAGGCCCTCACCAGACGGCCCGTGCCCGCTGCAGCCGCCGAGCAGGCAGCCGACGAGATCGAGGCCACGCTGCGCGGCGAAGGCATGAGCGAGGTCCCGTCATCTCGCGTCGGACAGCTCGCGATGGGCAAGCTCCACGAGCTGGACCAGATCGCCTACATCCGGTTTGCGAGCGTGTACCAGAGCTTCGAGGGCATCGAGGACCTCAAGCGCGAGGTCGACACTCTCTGGGAGCAGAAAGGCTCCGC
>Ga0183260_10000683_pt1 | contig 28803 bp, 30 predicted proteins | sample AntDrymUQ4972206_2_FD_129768 | JGI IMG/M metagenome (GOLD analysis project Ga0183260, IMG submission 129768) | Polar desert sand microbial communities from Dry Valleys, Antarctica - metaG UQ497 (22.06) (version 2) (version 2) | ecosystem: Environmental > Terrestrial > Soil > Desert | place...
CCTGGCTGGTGTGGTTGACGGTCTGCCTGTCGCTGCTGGTGCTGCCAGCAGCCAACGCCTACATCGACCCGGGCTCGGGCAGCCTGATCTTCCAGGTGGTCGTGGGTGCGGCGATGGCGCTGAGCCTCGGCGTCAAGGTGTTCTGGCGGCGCATCACCGGGTTCTTCTCGCGCCGGAGCAGGTAGTGACCGACGAGCGGGTCGCGGGCTCCTTTCGCGATCCCGCCGGCTTCGTCTTCAGGCGCGACGCCGCGCTGTACCGGCAGGTCAATCCGCGCTTCGCACAGCACTATGACCAGCTGATGACCTCTGGGTTGTACGAAACCCTGACCGGCGCCGGGCTGCTCGTGCGCCACGAGGAGGTCGACGTCGCCCCGCACGCCGGTGACGCCCACCGCGTCTTGCGCCCCGAGATAATCGACTTCATCTCCTATCCCTACGAGTGGTGTCCCGGCCAGTTGCGCGACGCCGCACTGGCCACACTGCGGGCCCAGCAGCTGGCCTTCGACCACGGGATGTCGCTGCGTGACGCCAGTGCCTTCAACGTGCAGTTCGTGGCGGGCAAGCCGGTGCTGATCGACACCCTGTCGCTGGAGATCCTGCCGCAGGGCGAACCCTGGGTGGCCTACCGGCAGTTCTGCCAGCACTTCCTGGCCCCGCTGGCCCTTGCCAGCAGCGTGGACGTGCGGCTGCTGCGGTTGCTGGCCGTGCATCTCGACGGCGTGCCGTTGGACCTGGCGGCAGCGCTGCTGCCCGGTCGCAGCCGGATGCAACCCGGCCTGGCCGTGCACCTGCACGCCCATGCGCGCAGCCAACGCCGGCACGCCGACGATGCCGGCGCCGAGGAGCAGACCAAAAGCGGCGCCAAGAGCGGTGGCCGCTTCAGTGAGCAGGCGTTCCGCGGGCTGATCGACAGTCTCACCGCGGCCGTGCGCAAGCAGGGTTGGGAACCGGGCCAGTCGGCCTGGCGCGACTACTACGCGGCCAAGGAGAGCTACAGCGACGAGGCGATGGCCCACAAGGAGGAGCTGGTCGCCAAGTTCGTCGGCGAGCTGCAGCCACGCTCGGTGTGGGACCTGGGAGCCAACACCGGCCGCTTCTCGTCGCTGGCCGCCCGCACGGCCGCCAGCGTGGTGGCATTAGAGATGGACCCTTCGGCGGTCGAGGTGAGCTGGCGCCAGGCCGCCGCCGGCGAGACTCCGACCGTGCTGCCGTTGGTCATGGACTTCGCCAACCCCAGCCCCGGACTGGGATGGGCGCATGCCGAGCGGCAATCGCTGAGTGATCGCGGTCCCGCCGACGTCGCGCTGGCCCTGGCCTTGATTCACCATCTGGCGATCGCCAACAACGTGCCGCTGGCCGACGTGGCCGCCTGGTTCGCGACGCTGTGCCAGTGGCTGGTGCTGGAATGGGTACCCAAGGACGATCCCATGGTGCGCCGGCTGTTGGCCTCGCGCCACGATGTCTTCGACGGCTACAGCGAGCAGGGGCTGGAAGACGCCCTGGCTGACTGGTTCGAGGTGGTGCGGCGCGAACGGGTACGCGGCTCACAGCGGACGCTGTACCTGCTGCGACGGCGCTGACGATGGACCAGCCAGAGCACGCCCGGCGCTGGCGACACCAGCTGGTGGTGTATCCACTGCTGTTCGCGGCGTGGCCGGTGCTGTTTCTGTACGGGCGCAACGTGGCCGAGACCCCGACGTGGGAGGCCGTCAGGCTGCTGGCCTACAACATCGGCATCGGTGCGGCAGTCTTCGTTGCATTGGCGGTCGCCCTGCGTGACGCCCGCCGGGCAGCGATGGCCTCGTCGGCCCTGATCCTGGGCCTGCTGCTGTGGGGCCACGTTCGCAACCTCGCCGGTGACCCCGCATGGCTACTGCCGCTGTGGCTGTCGGGCGTGGCCCTGTGCGTGGTGGGTGCGATCAGGCTGCGCGCCTTCCTGCGGGAGCTGACGACGATCCTGTCAGGGGTCTCGCTGGTGCTCGTCGCGCTGTCGCTGGTGACGATCTGGCAGGCTAAACCGCCCGTGCTGGCCGCCGCGCCGGCGCGCGTCCCACCACCGGAGGACCTCGAGCCCCGCGTGGGGGAGTGGAGCGCCGAGGGCAAACCGCGCGACATCTACTACCTGATCTTCGACCGCTACCCGTCCGAGAAGAACATGCGGTCCTACCTGGGCTTCGACAACCGCGCGTTCACCGCCGACCTGCAGCGCCGCGGGTTCTATGTGGCCCCGGACAGCACCGCCAACTATCTCAAGACCGCCTCGTCGCTGTCGTCGTCGTTGAACCTGCGTTATCTGTACGACATGCCGAAGCGCTACGGGCGCGACACCGGCGACGCGCTGCCGCTGTCTGAGTTGCTGCGCAACCATCAGCTGGGTCGCATCCTGCAGGCTCGCGGCTACGAGTACGTCCACATCGGGGCCTGGTGGGACCCCACCCAGAGCAACCCCCACGCCGACGCCAACCTCGGCTACGGGATCCGGTCGGACTTCGAGACGACCTGGTGGGAGACGACCCTGCTGTCGGAGCTGGGCAAACGGCCTTCCCAACTGTCCGGCGACGAACAGCGGCGGATCCACTACGACGGTGCCATCCGGCAGTTCCAGGCGTTGCGCACGGCGATGACCCAGCCGGGACCCACCTTCACCTTCGCGCACATCCTGCTGCCACATGAGCCGTTCGTCTTCGACCGCCTCGGCCGCTACGTCAGCCTCACCGAAGACGGCCGGCGGGGGCGCACCCGCGGCTACATCGAGCAGACGCAGTACACCAACGGCCAGATCTCGGCGTTTCTCGACGAGCTGCTCGACGTCGATGCGGCCGAGCGCCCGATCGTGGTGATCCAGGCCGACGAGGGCCCGCACCCGGTGCGCTACAAGCTCGACGAGATCGGCTTTGACTGGGAGTCCGCGACCGACGCGGAACTGCAGGAGAAGTTCCAGATCCTCAACGCCTACCTGCTGCCGGGCCTCGACGATCCTGGTCTGTATGCCGCCATCAGCCCGGTGAACACCTGGCGGCTGATCCTCAACGGCTACTTCGACGCCGACCTACCGCTGCTGGACGACCGGAGTTACGTCTTCCGGGACATCTCGCACCTGTATGACTACAGCGAGGTCACCGACATCGTGCATTGCTCCGGACCGTGCACGACTGGTGGCGAGCCGGAAAACTAGGCAAGGCCGGCTAGGCGTGGTCCTGCCAGTGGGTGCCGCCTGGTTCGGCCAGGCAGCGACGGACCTGCTCGGCGACGTAGGGCGCCAGGCGGGCCAGCGCCTCGTCGAACGCAAGCCACTCCACGGCATCGATCTCGTGGGCGTGAACGGCCTTCGGCGCAGCGTCGCTGCGCCGAAGCGGTCGGGCGTCGTAGACCAGCACCACCCGCTCTGGCCAGGACGAGGCGAACACACCGAGCACGGCGCCGACACCCACCTCGACGCCGGCCTCCTCGAAGGCCTCGCGCTGCGCACCGCTGCGCGGATCCTCGCCCGGGTCCACCACGCCACCCGGAATCGTCCAGTGACGCTTGAAGCTGTCGTGCACCACCAGCAGCCGGCCCTCGTCGCGGCACAGCGCTGCGGCTGCCACGACCTTGCGTGGCAATGTGTCGAAGAAAGCCGCGCTACGACCCTGCGCATCATGGTGCCGGCGACCGATCGCCAGCAGCCGGGCGGCGGCGTCCAGCAGACCGGGAGAACGGTCCAGCTCCGGGTTCAGGCCCCCATCGGGGTCGCCGGCGACGGTGGCGGCCGCGCCCGGAGCGCACAGCAGTTCCACGTCGAAGCCACGGTGGCCCAACGCCCGCCGCAGCTCATCGGCGGTGTAGCCGCGCCCGACCAAGCGCCGGCCCGTGGCCTGAGCGTGCACGCGGCTCACGACTGACACGATCAGCAGCCCGCCCGGTGCCAGGGCCTGTGCGGCCTCGGCGACCAGGGCCTCGCCGTGGTCGCCGGCGCGAGTCAGCTCATCGTCGAGCAGCACGACCGCGTCGCAGGACCCGGTGGGCAGTAGCGCCGGCGAAGCGCTGCGGGCGTTCAGGCCGGCAGCCGTCAGGGCGGTGGCGACAGCTGGGGCAGCGGCCACCACGTCGTTACAGGTCTGCAGCCAGGCCTGGACCAGCGCGACGTGGCGGGAGTCGATCACCCGCAGGCGCGCACAACGTATGGGTACGGGTTGACGCTGGCGCCGCCACCTGGCATCACCTCGAAGTGCAGGTGGGAGATCCCCGCGGCGTTGCCCGTGTCGCCGACGTAGGCGATGAGCTCGCCGGCCGAGACCGTCTTGCCAACACTGGCGTCCGCCGCATAGCCCGACAGGTGCGTGTAGTAGTAACTGGCGCCGCTGGCTCCCTCCAGGTACAGCGAGATGCCACCCAGCGAGCTGCCCTCCAGGCGGCTGATGATGCCGTCCTCGTACGCGTAGCTCGGCGTTCCGTGTGGCGCCAAGATGTCGGTGCCCGTGTGGCTGCGACCGCCCGAGCGAGGAGCGCCGAAGGTGTCGCTGTAGCTACGTGGCTGGCCGACCGGGCAGGCGACCCCGCCGCTGCTGTCGCTGCTGCCCGCGCCGCCGCCATCGTTGCCGCCATCGTTGCCGCCGCCGTCACTGCCGCCGCCATCGTTGCCGCCGCCGCCGTTGCTACCGCCGCTGGCGCCGTCACTGCCGTCGCTGTCGCCCGCCGTGCTGCCGGCGTCGCTCGTCGCCCCGTCACTGTTGCCACTGCGGCTGGCCGAGGTACTGCTGCGGGCCGACGCGGTCTCGCTGGCTTCGGCGGCGGCCGCCGCCCTGGCCTCGGCCGCTGCGGCCGCCGCCGCCGCCTCCCGTCGGCGTGCCGCCGCCTCTCGGGCCGCCCGGCGCTCGGCCGCGATGGTGGCGCGGACCTGTTGCTCGATGGATTCCGCCTCTGCCACCAGCCGGGTCGCCTCCGCGCGAGCAGCGTCCAGTTCGGCTTGCCGGGCGCGCAGCCGCTGCACCGCCATGGCGACCTGTGACGCCGCGGCGTCGGTGCGCACACGTGCAGCCGCGGCCGTCTGCAGCTGTGCACGGCTGCGCTGGGCGAGCAGCGCCAGTAGCCGGGCCCTTGCTTTGACCTGTGGAAGGGAGCCGCTGGTGAGCAGTGACAGCGAGACGTCGGCCTGGCCCCACTTGTAGGCGGCGCGGATGCGGGATGCCACCACGCCACTGGCCGCCCGCGCCCGGCGCCCCTGCCCCGCGGCGGTGGCTCGCAGCCCTTCCAGCTGCTCGGAATACGCCGCCACCTCGGCCTCCAGGCGGCCGGTGCGGTCGAGCAGGCCGTCGAGGCGCTGTTGCACGGCGACGCGTCGGCTGACGGCTTCCTGGAGTCGCGGATCAGCAGCTTGCGGGTCAGCTCGAGCCACCGGCGTGAGCTGGCAGGCCAGTGCGACAAGAGCAGCGACAACGCCGAGCACCAAAAGCGGAAGCCGCGTGCGTGGGTACGCGCGCATTGGGCGGCAGGCTACCCACCACAAACTGGCTGTGGCAATCCCGCATCCACGGCGGCGAAGCTGTCCTCGTCGTCGTCGGCGGGGACCGGGAACGGCGGCGGCGGCAGGCAACCCGCCTCCGGGCGTGCCACGTCGTCGACCCGCCAACCCTGACGCGTGCGGAGCAGTCGTAGGGCAAGAGCCGTGTACCTCCCGGCGCCGCGGACCACGACCACCGCCTCGGCGGTGCGGGCGTCGACGGGTACCACCAGCACGCGCGCCACCGTGGCGGGACTGCAAGGTCGGATCGCGGCGGCGCCGAGTCGCGCCACCAGCATGGGCGTGGCCAGCGACGTCAGATGGCGCCGAGGGCGGTAGCCGGCCTCGACCTCGCAATACAGGGTGGCGAACGCCGCCGCCAGCAGCGGCAACGATCCCCCGTCGCGCGGTCGGTCGGCCGTTGCCCCAGCCGACAGCGGCCGGCGGCCGGCGCGACCCGAGGGACCCGATCCCGCGGCGCCCTCCGGTCGACGGCGGTCGACAGTGGTGGCCACTACAGGAGGAGTCATGGTCACGGCTGCTCCAGCGGCTCGGGGGTGGGGTCTGGCGATGGCAGGTCGCTTGGCGATGACGGCGCCGGCGCGGATGACGGCGTCGGTATAGGTGGCGGGACCGGTGCAGATGACGGCGCCGGTGTAGGCGGCGGGGCACCCAGCAGCTGTGGCGGCTGTCCGTCGCTGAACCACAACGCATGGCCGCGGACGGCGCGCTCGCCGGGAGCGCGTGCGCGCACGCCGGCCCGCACGATCCCCGGCAGGTCGTCGCTGACGCTGAGCCGCGGCTGCGCGACATCGCGGTAGCCGACGTCGCGCAGCGCCACGGCCACGGCCGGCGCCAGCGACTGGTCGGGCAGCGGCCGCCACACCGGGACAGCCGGGCGCGCGGGGGGCGACGCCAGCACCCAGGGGTCGGCCATGGCAACCACGTCGTTGTCCCTGGCGGCGACCGGAACGGCGAACCGGGCTGGCCGGGCGCGCAGCCAGCGGTCGGCGGTGCCGTCGAGGACCACCGCGCGAACCGTGACAACCGCGATATCGCCGTGGTGGACGACGGACTCGGCTGCCACCGTGTCGACATAGCGACGCGTCCGGCCGTCGCTGGCCGTGACGGTGGTGCGCACTGCCACGGCGGCGGCCGCCAGCAGCCGGTCGTCGGCAACGGACGTGGTCATGGTCTGTGCGACACCCGCATCGGTTTGTGCGACACCCGCATCGCTGGGTGGCGAGGTCGCGGAACCGGCGGCAGCGGCTACCTCATTCGCGACCGGACCTTCCCGGGCGCCGGAACCTGCGGTGGGCACCGGAGCGGCGGGGGCCAGCAGCAGCGCTGCCACGACCAGCCACGGCAGGGCGGCGAGGAGCCACAGCAGCCGCCTGCGGCGCCTCGGCGGGGACGCCAGCCGCTCGTCGGCGAACAGTGCCGCGACCCGATCGTCGCCCGGCGGTGCCTGCGAGGTGTCGGATCCGCGGGGCTGCGGTGCCGGCCCGTCGGCTGCCGGTGACGCGCCCGGCGCTGGCCCAACCTGCGCGGCGCGGGCGTCCGCATCGGTGGTCTCGCGCAGCCAGGCGCCAAGCGGGTCATCGGTCACAGTTTGCGCTCCCTGTCGTTCCAGCGCTGTCGTTGTACGGGGCGCAACGACGTATGTCAACATGGTTTTACACTTACTGACGTGACGACAGGCACGGAACCGGTGCCGGGCAGCGCCTACACTTGGCGTCGGCGAATCCACGATGAGGGAGGCAGGGTGCCCAGCGGCACGGTCAGACAGGAGCTCACCGACGACCAGCGACGGGAGGTCTTCGCCCGCGACGCGCTGCCCTACCTTGACCCGCTGTACTCGGCCGCCCTGCGCTACACCCGCAACCCGGCTGACGCGGAGGACCTGGTCCAGGAAACGTTCGCCAAGGCCTACCGGGCGTTTCACCAATACGAGCCGGGCACCAACCTGCGGGCCTGGCTGTATCGCATCCTGGCCAACACCTACATCAACAGCTACCGCAAGCGGCAGCGCCAACCCGCCCCCGTCTCGGTCGACGCCCACCGCGACGGCCTGTCGGACGGCAGCGACTTCTCGCTGTACGACCGGATCGCGGCTACCACCCAGGCCCCCGCCGAGGTCGAGTTCCTGCGGCAGCTGCCAGACGACGAGGTCAAGCAGGCGCTGGCCGACCTTCCCGAGCAGTTCCGCATGGCGGTCTACCTGGCCGACGTCGAGGGTTTCAGCTACGCCGAGATCGCCGAGATCATGGACTCGCCGATGGGGACGGTGATGAGCCGGCTGCATCGGGGAAGAGCAGCGCTGCATCGAGCGTTGTACGACTACGCGGCGGCCCGAGGCCTGCTGCCGGCGACAACGGACGACGCAGGAGGCAGCAGCGACGATGAATGAGGAGTGTCGAGAGGTACTCGACCGGCTGGAGATCTATCTGGACGGCGAGACGCAGTTCGACTTGGAGGTGGCGATCCAGCACCACCTTCAGGACTGCCCTCCCTGCCTTGACCGCGCGGAGTTCGAGCGCGAGCTGCGGGCGCTGGTGGCCGCCAAGTGCCGGGACTGCGCGCCACCCGGTCTGCTGGCTCGGATCCGGATCAGGTTGACCGCAGTCGGCTGATCCGCCTCACGGGCCCGCGATCTGGCACGATCCTCCTGCCAAGGACCCAGCGACAGCGGGACAAAGGAAGACCATTGACGAGCGTGCTCGTGACCGGCGGGGCCGGTTTCATCGGGTCGACATTGACTGACCGTCTGTTGGCCGAGGGCCACAAGGTGACGGTGGTCGACGACCTGTCAACCGGCAAGCTGCACAACCTTGACGAGGCTCGCCGCAACCCCGACCTGCCCCTGGTCTTCCAGCGCATCGACCTTGTCTCCGACGGCTTGGAGCGGGTTGTTGCCCGTGCGCAGCCGGAGGTGATCCTGCACCTGGCGGCGCAGATCGACGTCCGCAGGAGTGTCGCCGACCCGGTGCGCGACGCCAGGATCAACGTCGTGGGGACGGTCAATTTGCTGGAGATCGCCCGCAAGCACGGGGCTCGCAAGATCGTCATGGCGACGTCGGGCGGTTGCATCTACGGCGAGCCCTCCGCCGACGAGTTGCCGGTCGCCGAGGATTATCCCGGCCATCCGCACTCGCCATACGGCGCCAGCAAGCGCGGCGTCGAGGAGTACCTGTACACCTACGCCGCGCTGTACGACCTCCAGTGGACCTCACTGGCGCTCGGCAACGTCTTCGGTCCCCGGCAGGACCCGCTGGGCGAGGCCGGCGTGGTCTCGATCTTCGGCGGCCGCATGCTCGACAACCAGGCGGTCACGATCTTCGGGGACGGTCAGCAGACGCGTGACTTCGTGTTCGTCGACGACGTGGTCCACGCCTTCGTGCTGGCGATGGACCGGAGCGACGGCCTGCGTTGCAACATCGGGACCGGCGAGGAGACCAGCGTCAACGAGCTGTTCACCGCCCTGGCGGAGGTGATCGGCTACAGCCGCGAGGCCGAGCACGCGCCGGAACGTCCTGGCGAGTTGCGCAACATCGCCCTTGACGCCCGGCTTGCCGCCACCGAGCTCGGCTGGAAGCCGTGGACGACCTTGCGTGAGGGCCTGACCGAGACGGTGCGCTGGCTGCGACGCTGACACATGTGCGCTACCGCTTGGCTACTTGAGCCCTGCCGTCACCCCGGCCAGCTGGCGGCGCGGGCGTATCGGGATCATGCGGCGCGGGCGTATCGGGATCATGCGGTCGTGGCACCCGCAGCATCAGGCTGCTGACCAGCAGGCCGATGCCCGCGGCGAGCACCACGTCACCGAGGCTGACCACCGTGCGCAACAGCGGCAGTGCGATGACGTCGGCCAGCCAACCCAGCGGGTCACCGGCCTCTAGCAGCCGGTGTTTGCCCGGCTCGAAGTCCGACGAGCCGCCGCTCACGGCTGACAGCGCCTCGGCCGACACCGGCATGCCGCGGTTGACGACGATGACCGTCGCGTTGGCAACCGATCCCAGCAGTACCAGCAGGATGCCGGGCAGCAGGCGGTTGGCCCAAATGAAGGCGATCAATCCTGCCTGCCCCACGGCCAGCAACGGGAGTGCCAGCGTCTCGGCGGGTCCTCCTGCTGCCGTGACCGCGAAGAGCACAAGCTGGGCGCCTCCGGCCAGCAGCAGCCACCACATACCCGCAAGCCGCAGGTGGTTCAGATTCCACAGACGCCCCCCGCGCAGCCAGCCGACGACCACGGATGCCGCGACGGTGACAACGACGAGAACCACTAACGCTCAAGGAGGCGGTAGATCATCGGCTCCACCTGCCTCCTCGTCGCGCTGGTCGCTGGCATCCACCGCCCAGGCGAGCCCGTCGATCGGGTCGGCGATCGCCACCCGCAAGACCCAGCCGCTGTCGTCGCCCGGTGCAGTCCACACATACCAGCGCAGCTCGTCGATGGCGGCCCGCAGGTGGTCGACGAAGCGGTCGTCGTCTGGGTCGGTCGGCCATTCCAGGCCGGCGACCGCCGCCGTGACCCACCAAGCCGTGAAGCGTCCAGCGGCCCCGCCCCGCCGCCGCCCGTAGGCGCCGCCGCTGGCGCCGGCCCACTGCAGGCTGGACAGCACCTCGTCGGCGCTGACCTCGTACAGCCGGCCGCCTGGCTCCAGTGTCCCGACTGCGGCCTCGGCCGGGCCGTCCACCACTGCGGCGTCGACACGTCCCGACGACTGCGACACCCAAGCCTCGACGACATCGCGCAGGGCGCGTACGGCCTCGTCATCGCTGGACCGCCCGCCGGCTGGCACGATTGCGGACCGCCCACGGCCGGGCGACGTCACGTTCGGGCGAGGGAACAGCGCCGAGCGGTCACGGTAGGTCGGCAGCGGGTAAGCCGGCTCCCAGCCGGCCAGGACCAGGGGCAGCTCCGCGGTCACCAGCATTGTGGCTGGTTGCGCCCTGCGCAGGTCCTCGCCGCGCAGCACACGCTCGCCGGCGACGGCAGCTGCGGTGATCGGGTCGCGAAGGTGAGGGGCCAAGGAGTTCCAGTCGTGGGTGCTGGCCGCCACTTCGGTGAGCGGACCGAGGGCGAAGCGCCCGGCTCCCGGACGCAGCACCGCGGCCGCGTGGGACGCCGGTCCTTCCCACGCCAGGCGGTAGTCGATGTGCGTCGCCACGGGCCACAGCTGCTTGCCGAGTTCCACGGCGTCCCGGCAGCGTCGCGCCAGATCGGCGAGGCGATCCCATTCCCGGCCGGCGCTGAGCCCGTCCACGGCGCGCAGTAGCGCGGCGGTGTCGGCGGCATCGACCAGTTGTTGCAGCTGTTCCACAACGTGCGAGCCTACCGATCGGCCCCGACCGCCAGCGTCGTGCGGACCGCCGATCTGCACGGCGAAGCGCGCAGGTAGCATGACCGAGTCCTCATGCAGCGCAGCGGTAGGACACGGAAACAAGTCCTGAAGCAGCGAAGCGGTAGGACACGGAACAAGTCCCTAGGTAGCGAAAGCGGTAGTGCTGTGAGTCCAGACAACGCCCCCAACCGGCCAGCCGGCCCCGCGGCGAGCCGTGGCCGCGACGCCGACCCCGAGGCGGCGGCGCTCAATGCTCTACGCCAGAAGCTGTCGGGGGTGCTGCGGCGCCTGCCCGAGGTGGAGCGGCGCGTGGTGGAGCTACGCATGGGCCTGGTGGACGGCACGCCCGCCAAGCCGGGCGAGGTGGCTGACCGCCTTAGCCTGACCATCCCAGAGGTGCGCAAGATCGAGGCGCGCGCCTTCGCGCGCATCCGCGAGGTCGGGCCCATCAAGGGTCTTGAACGCTTCCTCGCTCGGTAGCGTCCGTGCTGGAGGTCGTCGCCGAGATGGTCGCCAACGTGGTGGCCGTCCGCGTCGTGCCGGGTGGGCGCGTCGCTGAGGGTGACACCCTGCTGGTGGTCGAGTCGATGAAGATGGAGATTCCCGTCCTCGCGCCGGCCGCCGCAACCGTGCTGACGGTCCAGGTGGACGTGGCTGACGTGGTGCAAGAAGGCGACGTGCTGGTCCTGCTGGAGCAGGACTGACTCCATGGCGCTACTCGGCAAGCGGTTGCTCGACCGCACGGTCTTGGACGCCGACACGGTCGATCACCTGCAGCTGCTGCTGGCTGACTGGCAGATCCTGGCCGACCTGTCGTTCGCCGACCTGCTGCTGTTCGTCGGCCACACGCTGGTCGACGGGACCGCCGCGTACCTGTGTGTCGGCCAGATGCGGCCCTACACCGCGCAAACGATCTATTCCGAAGACCTCGTCGGTCAGGCGTTCCCGGTCACCGACCGGCCGATGGTCGGCCGGGCGTTCGCCGAGCAGCGCGTCATCCGCGACGCCGACCCCGACTGGTCGACTGGCGTGCCCGTGCGCGAGGAAGCGATTCCCGTCCGCTTCCACGGCAAGATCGCCGCGGTCGTGACGCGCGAAGCCAACGTGGCCACGGCCCGCTCGCCGTCGCAGCTGGAGCTGACCTACCTGCAGTCCGCCGGCGAGCTGGCGCAGATGCTTGCCGACGGAAACTTCCCGTACCCCGGCGACCAAGCCGAGGAGCGCGAAGTCGCCCCGCGCGTCGGCGACGGGATCATGCGCGTCGACGCCGAGGGCCGGGTCACCTACGCCTCGCCGAATGCGATCTCGGCCTACCGGCGTCTGGGCAGCCTGGAGAACCTGCTCGGCCAGAACCTGCGCGACTTCGACCTCGGCCACGACGAGCTGTTGGAGGCGCTGCGGTTGGGTGAGTCGCGGGTGGTGGAGGTCGAGCGCCAGGAAGCGGTAGTCATGCGCCGGCTGCTACCGCTGATCGGCCACGATGACGTCATCGGCGGCTTGCTGCTGGTCCGCGAGGTCACCGAGCTGCGACGCCACGAGCGCGCCCTGCGGCTCAAGGACGCCACCATCCGCGAGATCCACCATCGCGTGAAGAACAACCTGCAGACCGTGGCGGCGTTGCTGCGTTTGCAGGGACGGCGGCTGCAGTCCGTCGAGGCTCGTGAGGCGCTGGCCGAAAGCGTGCGCCGCATTGCCTCGATTGCGCTGGTGCACGAGACGCTCAGCCAGGAGTCAACCGAGCACGTCGACTTCGCCAAGGTGGCCCGGCGGATCATCGACATGCTGGCCGACGGGCTGACCGATCCCGACATTCCCGTGCTGTTCGTGATGGAGGGGGAGCCGGGTGACCTGCCGGCGGCGGTTGCCACGCCCCTCGCCCTGGTCCTGACCGAGCTGCTGGCGAACTGCATCGAGCACGCCTACCCCGCAGCCCAGGACGACGCCGCCGCGGCTGGCGGGGCCGTGCGCATCAGCTTCTCCCACGACGGTCCGGTGCTCGGCGTCGAGGTGAGCGACGACGGCGTGGGTCTGCCGGAGGGCCTGACGCTGGACGCGGTGGCCAACCTCGGCCTGCAGATCGCCCGGACCCTGGTCGAGAGCGAGCTCGGGGGGACCTTTTCCGCCCGCTCGGACCGATCGGGAACTAGCATCCGACTGGCGCTACCGCTGCGCTAGCTGGATGCGTTGCCTCTGCGTGGGCGCTAGCTGGCCATCCGCCGCCGGCGCTGGCGGCTGCGACGCAGCGTGCGCCGCTCATCCTCGGACAGGCCGCCCCATACCCCAGCATCCTGGTTGGTCTCCAGTGCCCATTCGAGGCAGTGGTCGATGACCTCGCAGCCGCGGCACACCTGCTTGGCCGCCTCGACTTGTTCCAAGGCCGGGCCCGTGGTGCCGATCGGGAAGAACAGCTCGGGGTCTTCGTCCAGGCAGGCTGCTCTGGAGCGCCAATCCATGAGGATGCTCACTTTCTGTCCGGTGTTGTGTCCTACGTGCGTGAGGACGGTACTTGTCTTGGCCGCCGTCGCTTGGGGGGTAGACGAGGCGGGCATTGCCACGTTCGCGGGTCCCGCCCGCGTCGGGGTCGGCGAAGGTTCGGGGGCCATGGCCACACCGCAGCGGTCGCGCCGTTTTGTGAAATTACTCACAAGCACCGTAACAACCAACCACACCTTCTCGTAAAGACTGTAACGGGGGTGCCCGGCAGCGTCTAGGGGGCGGCAGACAAAATTTCCTTGGGCACGCTGGGCACCTGGACAGCAGGCCACCCCTAGACTGCCCTTCGTGGGTCCCCCAATGCCGCTGCGCAGGTCCCCCGGCCGGCCGCTGGTGATAGCACATCGAGGCTTGCGCGGGCCCGAGTCGGTCGAGAACACCCCTGCGGCCTTCGCTGCCGCGGCCGCCGCGGGCGCCGACTGGGTGGAGCTGGACATACGCCGCAGTGCCGACGGCGTCGCCGTCGTCCATCACGATCCAAGCTTTGGCGCTGTGGACATCGTGGCCTGCACCGCCCAGCAGCTGGCCGCGGCCGGGATCCACAGCCTGCGCGAGGTGCTGGCGACCATGCCAGTGGCTGTGGGGGTGATCCTGGAGGTCAAGAACCTGCCGGGCGAACCTGACTTCGACGAGAGCGAGGCGGTGGTGTGGCTCGTCGCCGAAGCCGTGCACGAGCTTCCCGCCGGACGGCAGCTGCTGACCAGCGCCTTCAGCCCATTGACGGTGGCGGCCCTGCGCGACGCGCTGCCGCAGATCGCCACGGGCCTGGTGCACTTCGACAGCCTCGGGCTGCCGGCGGCGTCAGAGATCGCGGTGGAATACGGCGCACAGGTCGTCGCCTCGCATTGTTGCAGCCCGGGCCTGGACGCCCCGACGATCGCTGCACTGCGCGATGCCGGCCTCGGCCTCGCGGTGTGGACGGTCAATGACCCCGATCGGGCGGCGGCGCTGGCCGAACTTGGCGTGGACGGCCTGCTGACTGACGAGCCGGCCGCGCTGCGGGCGCGACTGGGCTGAACCGGCGTCGAGGTTGGTCATCCGGGTCAGGCGACCACGCGCAACGCTGCGGGGACGCTGTGCAGCTGTACCCGCGTCGTCTCACCGATGTAGTCGCCGTCCACCTGCAGCGCAAGGGGCGTGGCGCTGCGCAGCTCGTAGGACGGCTGATCGTGCCACAGGCGCACGCTGCGCAACCGGCCGACGCCGGCAGAGGTCAGCGCGGTGCGGGCGATGCGGGCGATGCCCAAGAAGCTGATCTGCGTCAGTGCCGTGACATCCAGCGCCTTGTCCAGGTCGGCGTCGGGGCACATCTGGGCAGGCCAGTCGCCGAGATAGGTGAACGGGTTGCAGTTGCAGCACACCACCGACTTGAGCCGGCTCACCGGCGCGCCGCCGTCGACGGTCAAGGTGATGTCGGTGGAGGACCAGCGATGACGCCCACCGGCACCGCCGCGGTAGGCCAGCGCCCCGCTCCACAGGAACGATGCCTGGCGCACGGCGCGCTTGAGCCGGTAACGGCGCTCCACGTAGCGGACCGCCTCGGCGTCGTAGCCGAAGCCGGCGGTGAACCCGAAGTAACGACCGTTCGCGGAGCCGAGGTTGACCCGGCGGTCGTCGTGCTTGCGCAGCTTGTCCAGGATCAGCGACGTGGCCTCGACCGCGTCGTTGGGCAACCCGAGGCTGCGCGCCCAGACGTTGGTGGAGCCTCCGGGAATGATGGCCAGCCGCACGTCGGTGCCGGCGAGGCCTTGCATGACCTCGTTGACCGTGCCGTCGCCGCCGAGTGCCACGACCACCTCGTAGCCGTCTCGCACCGCCCCAGCGGCCAGGAAACTGGCGTGGTCACGTCGCTTCGTGGCCTCGACGTCGAGCTTGAGCTCGGCGGACAGCGCGCGGGCGATAACGTCGGTCACCGCTGGGTTGGTCGTGGTGGCATTCGGGTTGTGCAACAGCAGCGCACGCATGAGCGGTCACGCTAGCAGCCGGTCTGTTCAGTCCTTTTGCTTGCCAGGCGACGGCGTCGGCGAGGGTGAGGGCGAAGGCCTCGGCGAGGGAGCGGGCGAGGGTCGTGGGGCCGGTCGGGCTCTTGGCGCGCTGGCCTTGGGATCCGGCGATGGGGCTGGTGACACTCGCTCGGCCGGCGCTTTGGGAGCTGGCTCCGACGCCGCCTCGGAGGCCGCCGCCGACTCGGACGCTGCCTCGGAGGCCGTCTCGGCGGGCGCTTCCGATGCCCCGTCGACTGGCGTGCGGGTCGGGGTCGGGATGGGCGCAGGTGCGGGCGTCGGCGGGGGCGGCGGCGGTTGCGGGCAGTGGCTGGTGGGCAGCTGCTTTGGCAGGGCGATCCGGGTGACCCCTGCACCGCACCACGGTGCAGCCAGCAAGCCACTAGCCGGATCGACGCTGACCGTCACCTCCTGCGCCGACGGGTAGGGGAACGGCCGCGCCGGTCTGCCCGCCAGCGCCGCGGCCATGAAGGATCGCCAGATCTGCGCCGGGAAGGTGCCCCCCTCCACCCGGGGGATACCCCGCACGTCGTACATGGGGCGCGGGAGCGGATGGCCGACCCAGACCGACGCGGCCAGCTCCGGCGTGAAGCCGACGAACCACGCGTCGCGATAGTTCTGGGTGGTGCCGGTCTTACCGGCCGCCGGCCGCGACAGCCTGGCTTCGTGGCCCGTGCCGGACTCGACCACCTCCCGCAGGGCCAGCGTGGTCAGGTAGGCGTTCTCGGGGTCCACGGCGACGCGAGGCTCGGGCGCGTGCCGCCACAGCAGCTTGCCGTCGGCGGCGGTGACCTTGGCGATCGGTGTGGGTGGGAGGTGGATGCCGGTGTTGGCCGGCGTCCCGTAAGCCGACGCCATCTCCAGCGGCGTCACGCCTCGGCGCAAGCCACCGAGCACGATCGCGTCGTTGACCCCGACGTCTGAGGTCACCCCCATGGCCTGCGCCTGCTCGGCGATACGGGGGCCACCGAGCTCCACGCCCAGCCGCGCGAAGGCGCCGTTGGACGACAGGGCCAGCGCACGGTCCAACGGCAGCTGCCCGACGGTGGTGCTGGCGACCGACCACGGCTTGTCGCCGTCGCCGCGCAGCAGCGTGCCCGAGCCGCTGTCCACCAGGTCGTCCAGGCGTCTACCGCTGCGCAGGGCAGCCACCAGGGCGAAGGTCTTGAAGGCGCTGCCGGGCTGGCGGTGCGCCTGCGTGGCCAGGTCGAACTGCAGCCGCCTAAAGTTCCGGCCGCCAACCGCCGCGACCACGCGGCCGCTGCCGGGGCGGACCACGGCAATGGCGACCTCCGGGTCGCGGCGATCCGGTAGGTGGGCGCGGGCCGCGGCGTCGGCCTTGACCTGCAGGTTCGGGTTGATGGTCGTGTGGATGCGAAGGCCGCCCCGGTACAGGGCACGCGCGCGGCTGGCCTCGTCGGGGCCGAGTGCTGGGTTGGCGAGTAGCACGCGCTTGACGTACTCGACGAAGTACGGGAAGCGGGTCGCCGGGGGTGCTGGCCGCGCACGGACCCCTAGGGGTTGAGCAGCCGCCCACCGTGCTCGCCGCGCCCCGACCGCGCCCGTGGCGACCATCCCGGCCAGGGCTCGGCGCCTGGCAGCTCGCGCAGCGGCCGGATGGCCGTGGGGCGAGTTGGTTTCCGGAGAGCGGATGAGCCCCGCCAGCAGCGCCGCCTGCGGCAGCCGCAGTCGGGCGGCGTCGATGCCGAAGTAGTGCCGCGCCGCGGCCTGTATGCCGTAGGTGCCTTCGCCTAGGTAGATGGTGTTCAGGTAGTCGGTGAGGATCTGGTCCTTGCTGCGCTCGCGCTCAAGGCGCAGGGTGAGCCGCACCTCGACGCTCTTGCGCCGCAGTGTTCGGGGCGCATGCCGGAAGTAGCGGTTCTTGACCAACTGCTGGGTGATCGTCGAGCCGCCCTGCACCACGCTGCCGGCACGTTGGTTGGCGATCGCGGCTCGCGCGATGGCGCGCATGTCGACGCCGTCGTGGCGGTAGAAGCGACGGTCTTCGGCGCCGAGCACGGCGTCGACGAGCACCTGCGGCACGTCGTCGCGGGCGACGGCGACCCGGTTCTGTACCCGCAGCGTCGCGATGACCGACCCGTCCGCGGCGTACACCAGGGTCTGCTCGGCGTTGATCAGCGGCCTGGCCCGCAGCGGGACGGCCTCGACGCGCACGAGTTGGGAGCACCCTGCCGTCGACAGGGCGCACGCGACCAAGACGGGTAGCCACCGACGCACACCTGCAACATCGACACACCGGCCAGGTCAATGAAGCCTCGTGTGCGATCCGGTACACATCGCACACGGAGTGTGCTATGATCGGCGACTGATGGATGTGACCATCGACTCCTCGACGGTGATCTCGTTGGCATGGGCGGGCCTATTGGGACTGCTGGCCGATGCGCCGTTCACGGTCACCGTGCCGAAGATTGTGCATGATGAGACCGTCACCCATGCTGTCGCCGCCGGCCATGCCGACGCGATCGCCATCCGAACAGCCATCGTTTCCTTTCCCCTCGTTACCGGACTCGAGCAGGACTCAGCGGATGACCAGGTGTTGGCGGCTTCGTACCGCACCGGCACGTTGTTGACCAACGATGCCGCCCTTGGACGGCGTGCTGTCAACATGGGCGTCACTTGGCTGCGTACCGCCGACATGGTTGTGCTGTATGCCCAATTGGGCGTGTTGGATTCTCGGGGTGCACGTGGCGCGCTGGAAGCGCTCTGCGCGGCTGGCCGGATCACCCCCGAGCTCCTGTCCGGCTCGCTGGAGGAGTTGTCATGAGCCAGGCCGTGCGCGTGAACGCCACCATTGATCAGGAGTTGCTGCGTCGGGTCGATGCCTTCGCCGCCCAGCGTTACGAGGACCGCTCGACCGCAATTCGCCAGCTGGTCGACTTCGCGCTGCGTGAGCTGCACAAGCGCGATGCCATCGAGGCCTACCGCGGCGGACGCGTGACGCTGCGCCAGTTCGGCGAAGCGCTCGGCCTTGATGTGTGGTCGGCCCATGACCTGCTGCGCGCAGAGGGGGTGGCGGTGGCGCAGGGACCCGCGTCCGAGACCAAGCAGTCGCTGCGACAGGTTAGTGAGGCGCTCGGTGTGACGCGGCGTCCGGTGGACTGAGGCCCGTCTCCCAACGGACCCAGTCCCTTCCAAACCCGGCGGGCACGGTTCGGTGCCTCGCCCGGGGGTGATCGCCTGGAACGGCATGCGGAGTAGACCAACACAGGACCAGTGGAACGCGCGGACACTTGCGCTGGTGGAGGATGCCTACCTCGCCGCCCCGGACAGCCGGGGCGGCTCGGGCTTCAACGGCGACGCCGCGCGTTGGCAACGCGCCCGCCGAGTCGTTGTGTCCGCGATCGACTGCGACGGCAGCTTCCTGGACCTCGGCTGCGCCAACGGCCTGTTGCTGGAGTCGGTCGTCGACTGGGCGGCCCAGGACGGTCATCGCATCCAACCGCACGGCCTGGAACTGTCCGCGCGTATGGCGCAGCGGGCACGACAGCGGCTGCCGCAGTGGGCGTCGCGGATCTACGTCGGCGACGTCACCCGTTGGCAGCCGCCCCAGCGTTACGACTTTGTTCGTTGCGAGCTGGTGGTCGCGCCCGAGCACCAGCGTCGCGCCCTGGTCGAGCGCTGTCTGCGCGAACTGGTCGCCCCGGGCGGCCGACTAATTCTGTGCAACTACGGCAGCTCGCGCGAGCCCGCCGCCCCGATCGTCGCCTCGCTACAGCAGTGGGGCTTTGCCGTCGCCGGCTCGGCCGACGCCACCGAGGACGGCACCGTGATCACCCGCGTTGCCTGGCTGGCTAGTACTGCGCGTCGCCGTCAAAGCCCTGGCGCAGGTACTCCAGGATCCGGCTGAGCAGGCGAGACACGTGCATCTGGCTGATGCCGACGTGCTCGGCGATCTTCGACTGGGTCATGTCGTCGAAGAACCGCAGCCGCAGGATCATCTTCTCGCGCTCCGGCAACTGGTCGATCAACGGCTTGAGCGACGCGAAGTGCTCGAGGTTGTCCAGGCTGCTGTCCTCCGAGCCGATGCGGTCCATGCGCATCGGCGCGTCGTCGTCGTCGCCTGACGGCGCGTCCAGCGAGGTCGTGGAGTAGGCCTGCCCGCTTTCCAGCGCCTCGAGCACCTCATCCTCGGAGACGCCGGCGGCCTTGGCCAGCTCCGGGACGGTCGGCGCGCGGCCGAGGTCCTGGGTGAGCTGCGCAACCAGCTTGTTCAGCCGCAGTGACAGCTCCTGCAGCCGCCGCGGCACGCGGACCGCCCAGCCCTTATCGCGGAAGTAGCGCTTGAGCTCGCCCACGATCGTCGGCGTGGCGTACGTCGAGAATTCCACGCCACGGTCGAGGTCGAAGCGGTCGATGGCCTTGAGCAATCCCACCGAGCCGACCTGGATCAGGTCGTCGAGCGGCTCCCCGCGGTCCTTGAAGCGCTTGGCCAGGTACTCCACCAGCGGCAGATGCAGCTTGGCCAGCTGATCTCGTTTCTGCGGGTCGCCACTGGAGCGCAGCTCGGTGAACAGCAGTTTGGTGGTGGCGCGGCGGTCCTCGGTGCTCATCGGCTGTCCCGCTCGGCAGAGCCTCCCGGAATCGTCAGCCGGTGCTTGGACAGCGTGATGGTCGCCCGCTGCGCCTTGGACTCGACGTGGATGTCGTCGGCCAGCGCACGCAGGATCGTCCAGGAGAATGACCCCTCGTCGATGATCGGGTCGTCGCCGTCGACTTGCGCCAGCAGGCGGACCTCAACCCCCAAGTCGGTCGTCTCGATGTCCATGTTGAGCCGTTGCCCCCGCGACTGGCGCAGCAGCTGCACGGCGGCTTCCTCCACGGCCATGCGCAGATCGTCGACCTGGTCGAGTGTGAACTGGTCACGCGCGGCAAAGCCACCAACGGTGGTGCGCAGGATCGCCAGGTGCCCAGCGGTTGCCGGGATCGTGAGGCTGACGGTGTCGAAGACCACAGCTGCTTGTTCCGATCGACGAGCAATGGGCGAGAGGTGCCGCCAGATCGGCAGCAGCCTAGCGTCGCGGTTGGACCACCCGCATACCACTGAAGCTCGGTCCTGCCGACGACTCGGCGTATCCCACGGTACTCGAGTCGCAGGGCACACCTACAGTGGAGCCGGATGGCTCAATCGGTATCGCAGCGGGGCCCGGCGGCGCTGGATGGATTCTCCGCTCCCACGCGGGAGTGGTTCTGTTCCGCCTTCGCCGAGCCCACTGCGGCGCAGGTGGGGGCATGGGACGCCGCCGCCGGCGGGGACAGCGTGCTGGTCAGCGCGCCGACGGGGTCGGGCAAGACACTGGCGGCATTCCTCGCCGCACTGGACCGCCTGCTGACTACGCCCGCGCCTGCCGACCGTGCGACACGAACGCGGGTGGTGTACGTCTCACCCCTGAAGGCGTTGGCCTACGACATCGACCGCAACCTGCGAGCGCCGCTGACCGGCATCCAGCAGGCCGCCGCCCGCCTTGGCGCCGAGGTCGCGGCAGTCGAGGTGGGAATGCGCACCGGGGACACCCCCGCCGACCAGCGGCGTCGCCTGGTCAGCTCACCGCCCGACATCCTCATCACCACACCAGAGTCGCTGTTCCTGCTGCTGACGTCGCGGGCGAGGCAGGCACTGGCCGGCGTGGAGACCGTTATTGTCGACGAGGTCCACGCCGTGGCCGGCAGCAAGCGCGGCGCTCACCTGGCGGTCACCCTGGAGCGGCTGGAGGCGCTGGTGGCCGAGCGGCGCCAAGGCCGACCGCTGCAGCGTGTGGGACTGTCGGCCACGCAGCGCCCGATCGCCGAGGTCGCCCGCTTCCTCGCCGGCGGTGTGGTCGATGAGGCCGACGGCGTCTGGCGCCAGCGAGCCGTGCGGGTCGTCGACGTAGGGGCAACTAAGCGGCTCGAGGTCGAGATCGTCGTGCCCGTGGAGGACATGAGCCGGCTCGGCGAGGTGATCTCCGAGCCGCTGTCCGGTCCCGCTGCGACCGGCGGTGAGCTGCGCCGCTCCATCTGGCCGGCGGTGCACCCTCGGATCCTGGATCTGGTCGAGGCGCACCGCTCGACGATCGTCTTCGCGAACTCCCGTCGCCTTGCCGAACGGCTGTGCGCGCGGCTCAACGAGCTTGCCGCACAGCGCCACGGCGACGACAGCGAACCGGCTGTCGACATCGCCCGTGCCCACCACGGCTCGGTGTCGCGCGAGCAGCGTGTTGACATCGAGTCGGCGCTCAAGGAGGGACGCCTGCGCTGTGTGGTGGCCACCTCCTCGCTGGAGTTGGGCATCGACATGGGCGCCGTCGACCTCGTGATCCAGGTCGAATCGCCTGGCTCCGTGGCCAGCGGCCTGCAGCGGGTGGGCCGCGCGGGCCACCAGGTGGGGGCGCCAAGCACCGGCAAGGTGTTCCCCAAGTTCCGCGGCGACCTGGTCGAGTGCGCGGTGGTGGTGCGCCGCATGCACGACGGCGACATCGAGCAGACACGCTATCCCCGCAACGCCCTGGACGTGCTGGCGCAGCAGGTCGTGGCCATGGCCGCGATGGACCAGTGGTCGGTCGACGACCTGTGGAGGGCGGTGCGGGGCGCCGCCGGCTTCGCCGAGCTGACACGGGCCCAGCTGGACGGTGTGCTCGACATGCTGTCAGGCCGCTACCCCTCCGACGAGTTCGCCGAGCTGCGGCCTCGGATCAACTGGGACCGCGTCTCTGACGAGATCACCGGTCGCTCCAGCGCGCAGCGGCTGGCGGTCACGTCGGGCGGCACGATCCCTGACCGCGGCTTGTACGGCGTGTTCATCGCCGGCGATGCAGCCTCGGGTCAGGGCGGTCGCGCAGCTGCCGCCGGGGGGAGGGGATCCGCTAGGCGGGTCGGTGAGCTCGACGAGGAGATGGTCTATGAGACCCGGGTTGGTGAGACGTTCACATTGGGCTCGTCGACCTGGCGGATCAGCGAGATCACGCGTGACCAGGTGCTGGTCACGCCGGCCCCCGGTGAGCCAGGCCAGATCCCCTTCTGGCACGGCGACGCGCTCGGCCGCCCGGTCGAGGTGGGCCGCGCCGTGGGGGCCTTTGTGCGCGAGGTCGGCGAGCAGCGTGGCGGGGAGGCTGTGGAAGGGCTGACCACCCGCTACGGGTTGGACCGGCTGGCGGCCGCCAACCTGGTGCAGTACCTGGCCGAGCAGCGGGAGGCCACCGGCGCGCTGCCCACGGACCGCACGATCGTGGTGGAGCGGTTCCGCGACGAGATCGGCGACTGGCGGGTGTGCGTGCTGTCCCCGTTCGGCGACCGTGTCCACGCCCCGTGGGCGTTGGCCATCGAGGCGAGGGCGCGCGAGCGCCTCGGGTTGGAGGTGCAGACGATGCACGCCGACGACGGCCTCGTCGTCCGCCTGCCCGAGGCCGAGGACTCGGCGCTGCCCGACATCGTCGCGGAGACGATGCTCATCGACCCGGACGACATCGAGGACCTCGTCGTCGAGCAGCTGGCCGACTCGGCGCTGTTCGCCGCGCGCTTCCGCGAGTGCGCAGCGCGAGCCCTGCTGCTGCCACGACGGCGCCCCGGGGGCCGCACACCGCTGTGGCAGCAACGCCAGAAGGCCGCGGATCTGCTGGCCGTCGCCAGTCGCTACGGCAGCTTCCCGATCCTGCTGGAGGCCTATCGCGAGTGCCTGCGTGACGTGTTCGACCTGCCGGCGCTGGTCGAGCTGTTGCGCGGCGTCCGCTCGCGCACGATCCGCGTGGCGCAGGTCGAGACCCCGACCGCTTCACCGTTCGCCTCATCGTTGCTGTTCGACTACATCGCGTCCTACATGTACGAAGGCGACGCGCCCCTGGCGGAGCGGCGGGCCACGGCGCTGTCGCTGGACCGTGAGCTGCTCGCCGAGTTGCTGGGCTCCGAGGAGCTGCGCGAGCTGATCGACCCGGAGGCCCTTGCCGATCTGGAGGTGCAGCTGCAGCGGCTGAGCCCGGAGCGCCGCGCCCGCGACGCCGATGGCGTCCACGACCTGTTGCGCGAGATCGGCGACCTGCGCAGCGACGAGGTCGCCGCCCGCAGCACCGCCGGCGACCAGCAGGTGGCCGAGTGGCTTGACGGCTTGGAGCGCCAGCGCCGCGTGTACCGGCTGCGGATTGCCGGCGAGGAGCGCTGGGGGGCCGCCGAGGACGCCGCACGCTTCCGCGACGGCCTGGGCGTGCCGCCGCCGGTCGGACTGCCCGAGGCATTCGGTGAACCGGTGGACCGGCCGCTGGTTGATCTGGTCGCCCGCTACGCACGCACGCACGGGCCCTTCTTGATCGACGACGTGGCCGCCCGACTGGCGCTGCCCCGCGATGCCGTCGACATGGCGTTGGCGGAGCTGTCCACCCACGGGCGGGTGGTCATTGGGGAGTTCCGCCCGGGGGGTACGCGCCGGGAATGGTGTGACGCCGAGGTGCTGCGCCGCCTGCGCCGCCGGTCGCTGGCGGTACTGCGCAAAGAGGTGGAACCGGTCGAGCCCGATGCCCTCGGACGGTTCCTGGGGCCCTGGCAAGGCGTGGGCACCCACTCGTCCGGTGTCGACCGGACGCTGGAGGTCGTCGAGCAGCTGCAAGGGCTGCCGGTGCCGGCCAGCGCGTTGGAGCGCGACGTGCTTGCCGCTCGCATCCGCGACTACACCCCAGCGTGGCTGGACCAGCTGTCGGCCGCCGGCGAGGTGGTATGGGTCGGCCGTGGACCGCTGGGTGCCGATGACGGACGGGTGGCGGTGTACCTGCGCGACCAGGCCGCGCTGCTGGCACCGGTGCCGGGTGAGCCGGGCGGCGAGCCCTGGTACAGCGACCGCCACCGGTTGCTGATGGAGCACCTGCAGGCGCGCGGCGCGTCGTTCTGGCCAGGGTTGTACGCGGCCGTCGGCGGCGGTGACGAGGCAGCGGTCCTGCACGCGCTGTGGGATCTGGTCTGGGCGGGGGTCGTCACCAACGACACACTGGCGCCGTTGCGGGCGCTGTCCGGGGTCGTCCGGCGCGCGTCTGGGGGCAGACGGCGGCGGCCGGGGCGGGCCGTCGGCCGCGCGGGTCCGGCGGCGGGCGCTGGCCGCTGGTCGCTGGTGGCCGACCTCCTGGTGCCGCAAGCTTCGGCGACCGCCCGCGCGACAGCGCTGGCGACCCAGCTGTTGGATCGCTACGGCGTCGTGACGCGCGATGCTGTCGCTGCCGAGGAGGTCGCCGGGGGGTTCAGCGCCGTCTACGCCGTGCTCAAAGCCATGGAGGAGTCGGGCCGCTGCCGGCGCGGCTACTTCGTGGAGGGCCTCGGCGGCGCGCAGTTCGCGCTGCCCGGCGCCGTCGACCGGCTGCGCGCCGTGCGTGAGACCGGCCTGGACGCCGAGGCTGCCGTCCCGCTGGTGGTGGCGGCCACCGACCCGGCCAATCCCTACGGCGCGGCGCTGCCATGGCCGGAGTCCTCGGACAGCGTGCGCCACCGCCCGCGTCGGGCGGCCGGCGCGCAGGTGGTGCTCGCCGACGGGCGGCTGGTGCTGTACGTGGAGCGCGGCGGGCGCTCGCTGCTGTCCTTCGTCGAGGAGCCCGAGATCCTGGCCACCGCCGCGACAGCGCTGGCCGCGCGGGTGACGGCCGGGCGGATCGGCGCCTTGCAGCTGCAACGGGTCGACGGCGACGCCCCCATGGCCCAGCCGGTGCTCGACCACCTGCGCGCGGCTGGGTTCGCCGACCACCCTCGCGGCCTCGTCCTGCGGCCGGCCCGCGCGGGGCGGTGAACCGCGTGATGCGGCCTCGTCGGTAGCCTGGCGCGATGCCCGAGGGTGACACGATCTACCGGGCGGCGCGGACGCTGCGGCAGGCCATTGCCGGCCGCGAGGTCATCGGTTTCGACACCACCGTCCCGGCGCTGCGCGCGGTCGGCCCACAGGGGTTGCTAGGCCAGACGGTCGCCGACGTCGAGCCGCGCGGCAAGCACCTGCTGCACTGGTTCGAACCCAGTGGGCTCGCGCTGCACACCCACATGCGGATGACCGGCTCCTGGCACGTGTACCGACCGGGCGACCGCTGGCGCAAGCCGCAGCGACAGGCGCGGGTGGTGCTGACCGTCGAAGGCTGGACCGCCGTGTGCTTCTCGGCGCCGGTTGTCGAGCTGTTGTCCGGCGCCCAGGTCGCGCGCCACCCGAGCCTTACGACGCTGGGTCCCGACGCGCTGGCTGTGGAGGTGGACCTCGCCGAGGCACGCCGCCGGTTGGATGCGAGGGGCGATTGGTCGATCGCGGAGGCGTTGCTGGACCAGCGCGTGCTGGCCGGTGTCGGCAACGTCTACAAGTGCGAGGTTCTGTTCCTGCACGCCATCGACCCGTGGCTGCGGGTGAGCGACATCGATCCAGACACACGCGACGGGTTGCTGGCCACGGCGGTGCGGCTGCTGCGCGCCCACGTCGCGGTGGGTTCGCCAGTCGCGCGCACCACAACCGCCGATAGCCCCGGGGGGTCCAACGCCGACCGGCTCAACGTCTACGGGCGCGCGGGGCGGGCATGCCCACGGTGCAAAACCAGGGTGCGGGTCGCCGCTCAGGGTGTGCAGGCCCGCTTGACCTATTGGTGCCCGCGCTGCCAGGGAACTGGTGCACCTGCGCGGTGAGGGCTTGTCTGGTTGCGTCCGGTCCCAGACACAACAGTGCCCCGGCCGAGGCCGGGGCACTGTCCAAGCTTGTCGCGACTGCTACTGCAGGATCGTGACGTTGGAGGCTTGCTCGCCCTTGGCGCCCTGGGTGATGTCGAACTCCACCCGGGAACCTTCGGCCAGCGTCTTGAAGCCCGTCCCCTGGATCGCGGAGAAGTGAACGAACACGTCGTCCCCGTCCTCGCGGGAGATGAACCCGTAGCCCTTGTCGTCAGAGAACCACTTCACGGTGCCAACTGCCATTGCGTTGCCCTCGTTTTCTCGTTGCGGAGAACCGGTGGGGCTCCCCCCACTGGCTCGGAGGGGCTGCACTAGCGGTTTGGTACCACTGCAGACGTCACGGAGTTCGTGTCCCTCGCTGTCAAAGGTTAGCAGGCACGTCGGCAAGTGGGCAGGCCCTTTTCTGGTCGGTGGACGAGGTGTCCGCCGCGGTTCGCTCAATCCCCCTCCAGCGGGTGGCGCCATCGCAGCCCCGAGAATCGCGCGAAGCCACGGTCCGCCGAGTACCAGGTGGCGCCGCGTTCGATCGCCATGGCCGCGAGATAGGCGTCAGGAAGAAGGTTGCCCTTCACCTCCGCGGAGCGACACAGCCGCGCAAAGATGGCCCAGTGCCGAGCTCCTGGGACGACCGCTAGCGCGCTGGGTGCTGCCCGTACCGTCTCGGCAAATTCCAGCGCGATGTCCAGCGGGGACGGGTCGCGGAAGATCCGAGGATGCGTTACGACGCGAAGGAAGCCTGACAGCACCAGGCTGCTGACGCCCAGCGGCTCGTCATCGGTGCGGGCGTCGTCAAGCCATGAGCGGTAACGGGTGTGGTTACTGGCCTCCGGGCGATGCGCGTAGACGAGGACGTTGGCGTCAACGCAACGCATCGACTGGCTCGTCGGTGTCCATCAGATCGCGCAGGCCCGCGTTGTTGGTCAGATCCACCCCGGGCAACACGCCGCTACCGCCGTAGGTCGGCAGCCTCGGCGGCCGCTCATGAGGCTCCTGGTCCTCCGCGGTGACGGACCGCCGGATAGCGTCTTCGATGACCTCCCCGACGGTGCGTCCCGCCCGTGCAGCCTGCTCCTTGACCGCCCGATACAACTCATCGTCGATCCTCACGGTTGTACGCATATGAGCATCATAGCATCTAGGCCAGTCATCTTGGTGCTCCGCGCTGCAGGTCTCGAAGCCTTCACGTCAGCGCCGGCCGCGCCCCTCGCAAGCTCGCCACAGCCGCGACCGCGGCACCGCCGAACCCGACCAGGGAGACCACCAGCAGCGCCCCAGTAATCAGCGTCAGATCCCAGGGGGCAAGGCCGGCGAGCGTCTGGATCACGCTGACCGCGACCAGCCCGGCGTAGCCACCGCTGGCGACCAGGACAGTCCGCCTCCGCCGTGCGACGCCGAAGGTGGAGAATCCCAGCAGCCACGCCAGCCCGGGCAGGGCCTGGATGCTGTGCATGCCGACCGCGTGCGGCACCTTCATGATTCCTGCCCCTCCCCACGTGGTGAGTTGCGCTGCCCCCGCCTCGGCAGCGTTGATGCCTTGGTAGATCATCAGCCCGCCAGCGATCTGCGCGACGACCAGGCAGACCAGGCCGGCGCGCATCGCCACCGTCATGCCCGCCGGCCCGTCGATCGGCTTGAACGAGCGGATGGTCAACACCAGGATGACCGCCACGGTCACGGCGATGGCCGCCCCATTGGCTATGAACAACGCCGTGTCGAAGGTCGTATCGAAATTGAAGTGCGACGCGACACCCCGCGCTCGCTGCACGCTCACCCAGGCGACTTCGCTGCTGTTCGCCGCGGCCAACGGTGCCAGCAGGCACCACTGAAGGCGGCGGCCGAGGCGCTGGTAGCCCGACAGCCAGGCCAGGGTCACCGTCGTGAGGCCGAACGAGACCCCGAACGCGAACGGCTTGCGCCACGCCACCGGGCCGACCCACGGACCGCCAAGCACCACGTACCCGAGCAAGTGCAGGAAGCCGACGCCGATCAGCACCGTACCGACCGCGTAGGCCAGCCGCTGGGCCGGGCTTGCATCCCGCGCCAGCTGCCGCAGCGAGCGCCCCACGGCCACGAGGACCGCCATAACGAATCTCCAGTGATCGTTGTCTGCGTTGGCGGTTCATCCGAGCAAATGTGAGGCAGTCCGTGCAAAGGCTCGCGACCACCGCAAGCCGTCTTCCGCGCCCCCGCCGCCGACCAGGGGCGGGCCGGTGCGCCCAACCGAAACTCGATTTCCACGGTGGGTGCCCGCGGCAGGATTCGAACCTGCGGCCTTCTGCTCCGGAGGTAGCACGGCGTGAACGCTGTGCTGACCTGCGGAAACGCTGGTGACGGGGGAGCGCCCCCAGCCGTGTTATCCGCTCGCTCGTCGCTCATATCCGCAACGAGCGAGGAGCGCATCATGCCAGACGAACCCACCAGCAGCGCACGTCGAGTGGACCCGCCCAACCAGCAGGCGGGGTCGAAGTGACCGCCCCCCGGCCAGTCCCACCGGAGCCCGAGATCAGCGACCTCGACCAGTTCGAGCCCGAGATCAGCGACCTCGACCAGTTCGAGATGGTGGAGCGGCACGTCATCGCCTACGACGCGCTCGCTGGGGCGGTGATGGTCCTCTCAGGCGTCCAGTCCGGGGACCAGTCCGGGGAAGTCGATGAGTGGACCATCGAGAAGGCGATGGCCCAGGCTCGCCGCGCGGCGGACGGCCTGAGCGCGGCACTCCAAGAGCTGGGCTTCAAGTACGGTGCGTCCAGTGCCAGAGAGGCGCTGTACGACTGGCGTGGCACGCCGGACCGCGTCGCCTGAGCGCGTCCCAGCAACCC
>Ga0183260_10000684_pt1 | contig 28750 bp, 23 predicted proteins | sample AntDrymUQ4972206_2_FD_129768 | JGI IMG/M metagenome (GOLD analysis project Ga0183260, IMG submission 129768) | Polar desert sand microbial communities from Dry Valleys, Antarctica - metaG UQ497 (22.06) (version 2) (version 2) | ecosystem: Environmental > Terrestrial > Soil > Desert | place...
CATATCGGCTAATTTGAATGCTATTGCCTGGTGGTTTGAGATTTCAGTACCGAATGCTTTACGTTCTTTAGAATATTTCAATGACAGTTCATAAGCTCCGCTTGCTATCCCTAATGCTTGCGAAGCTATTCCAATACGGCCTCCGGCCAATGTTTTCATGGCGAAAGTAAATCCAAAACCATTTTCCCCAATCCTGTTTTCTTTAGGCACTTTTACATCATTGAATAAAATAGTATGTGTATCTGATGCCCGAATACCTAATTTGTTTTCTTTAGCTGCTACTACCACTCCCGGCCAATTTTTCTCAACAATAAAAACATTGATTCCTCTTGACCCTTTAGATATATCTGTATGCGCAATCACCAGATATACTGAAGCTGTACCACCATTAGTAATCCAGTTTTTAGTTCCGTTTAAAATATAATGATCACCGGCATCTTCAGCCGTAGTACGCTGCGAAGTTGCATCACTGCCAGCTTCGGGTTCGCTAAGCAAGAAAGCACCGGTATATAATTCACCATCCTTCTTACCCTGCGCCAAAGGAGTAAGATATTTTTGTTTTTGATCTTCTGTACCAAAAGCTTCTATGCCAAAACAAACCAGACTGTTATTTACACTCATGCCTACGCTTACACTTGCATCTATCTTACTTATTTCCTCTATTGCAATCACATAACTTACCGTATCAAGTCCTGCGCCGCCGTAGTCCTGGCTTACCATCATGCCTAAAAAACCCAGGTCAGCGAGCTTGAGCATTTGTTCTAGGGGAAACTGCATTTTTTCATCTCTTTCTATCACACCGGGCAGGCATTCATTGATGGCGAAATCTCTGGCAGCCTGCTGAATCATTAAATGCTCTTCGCTTAATTGAAAATTCATTAATTATCTATTGTGTCGCAAATTTAACGTAGAAGGGGTATCTGGCGAAGTGGAATGTGGTTTGTATCAAGAAGAGGTTGAAAAAACGAATAAAATCAAGACTCCAAATTCACATTGTCTTATACTAAAGATGCGTCATATCTATCAATCTGCAAACAGAGCAAATGATGAGAAACCCGGTCCGTTTGACGCAGTTTTCCTTTTGACAAAATACGGCTCTGAGATGGATATGCTTGTAATTTTCACAAACCGGTAAAGTTGCTGGTATTTCCTATCCTGTTATTCATCGGAAAGGTGACTGGAAAGTTTAAAAAATAAGGATGCCCCGCCAGCAATTATATAAATGGTCAAAACCTATTTCAATGGCGAAGAGAGGTATAGCGAATGTCGTTTAAAACGGAACCTTGGTGGCTAAGTGGTTAGATCAATGAGCAACTTATAATCTATTAAGCTGTAAATGGATTATTTCGGCAATACCTAAAAATATATTCAAACTTTTTTTATGCTCTACCCATCTGTCTCAAAAAAGAAACGTGAGATGCAACAGCATGGCGCATCCGGCGATATTCAATATATGGTACATTAAATTCTGAACAGGCTTGTTTTATAATTTTATTGATAGCCGGATAGTGAATGTGAGATATTTTAGGAAAAAGATGATGCTCTACCTGGAAATTAAGGCCACCTACAAACCAATTGATCATTTTATTGCGAGGTGCAAAATTAGCCGTTGTCTTTAATTGATGAATTGCCCATTCATCTTCCAGCTTGCCGGTTGCTTCATCGGGCATTGGGAAACTGGTATGCTCCACCGTATGAGCTAACTGAAATACAATACTGATAACTAATCCACCTACAATAGTATATGATAGAAAACCAATTATCCAGCTTACAAAACCAACTGTATAAATAGGAATAACAATAAACATAGCAATGTAGAATATCTTGAACCCCCAGAATATAGCATGATCAGAAAATGTCATTCTTTTCAAAGGCATAGAACCGATTTTGCGCTTAAAATATTTTTGATAGTCTAAAACAAAAATCCACAGTATGTATAATAAGGCATACAGGAACCAGAAGTAAATATGCTGGTAACGATGCATTAAATATTTTGGTTGTGTAGTACTCATACGCAACCACGGTTTAATGTCAATATCATCATCGAGACCATCAATATTGGTGTAGGCATGATGTATTACATTATGCTTCATATTCCACATAAAATGGCTGCCACCTAAAAGATTCAATGAAATAGCCGCCATCTTATTGAGCCATTTGTATTTGCTAAAACTGCCATGAGCTCCATCGTGCATAATATTGAAGCCCACGCCTGCAGTCACACAACCTAATAAAGCACATTCAATGATGGCGAAAATTGTTGTCGGTGTAAAAAATACCAGGTGCACATACAATCCAATAAAAGAAAGGAACAAAACAATGGCTTTGAAATACAATTGTACATTTCCGGTTACCGATTTGCCGGTCTCCTGAAAATATGAATTAATCCTTTTTTTGAGTTCTGAGTGAAATGATTGCGTTACAGAGGCGAACTTAGGTGTGGTCATAATACTATTGCTAAACTTTATAATAATTATTTAATTAAAAAAATAATCTGCTGCACTATGTTTCCTGTAAAATCAGTGCACCAAAATCATTGATTCCTATGTTTTTAGTAGATGTAAAACCTTCTGCAAATTGTACCCCTATCCGTTTGCCCAACAGGCGAGCCCTTGATATGATAGCATCCATGAATTCCGGACTCGAAATATATGTTTGCGGCTCATTGCTATCCTGTAAATGAAATTGCGTTTTGTAGGCTTTTACAGCCTCCATCCTCTTTTCCCATACATCAGTTACATCCACTATCAGATCGGGCTCATAAAAACGGTCCTGTAAATAATGAAGCACGTATTTTGGACGCCATTTCTGTTGTTCTGTTCCATTTTCATCAAAAGTTTTTATTTGTTTTAAACCGGATAAAAAACTCGCATCATATACAAGTTTTCCACCCTTCCCATGATCAGGATGTCGGTCGTCTAAGCTATTGGCGATGACTATTTCCGGTTGATATCTTCTAAGTACACTTATGAGCTGGAGTTGGTGCCTTTCATCATTTACAAAAAAACCATCCCGCATTTTCAAATTTTCTCTCCCATGAATACCAATGATCTTTGCTGATGCTTCAGCTTCCTGATACCGACTTTCCACAGTACCACGAGTGCCCAGTTCACCTTGTGTAAGGTCTACTATACCTACTTTTCTGCCTCGTTGTATTTCCTTAATTAAAGTACCTGAACATCCCAATTCTACATCATCGGGATGAGCGCCAATCGCTAAAACATCCAATTTCATCCTTGATAAACTTAAAGGGCTGCAAGATAGTTATTAAGCTACGCCTTAAAGCAACATTAACGAAAGAGAAACGAGATAGAAGATTTAATTGACTCTTATAGCTGGCTTGTTGGCGTTGTTATACCATACCCCATCTATTTCTTTTACTATAGATTCGATCTGGCGATCATTAGCATTTGCCACCATGTCATATTCCTGTTTCAGATTACTGCCGAAGAAGAAAGCTATAGTCTGGTACATACGGGCATTGACGCCTCCTTTGTATTCTTTAATCAATTCGTAACAGTCATTACCTGCTTGCCTGTTAATCAATTTCATTAAAACCTTGCCCTGATACACAGATAAATTACTTAATGGATCGGTGAATCTTTCTTTCAGCTCTTTTTCCCTTGTCTTCAGATATTTTTTCCTAGCATCTTTTTCTTTTATGCTTCCCAGGTGACGTGCTACATCCATGATAGTGATACCCGCTGTTTTTGCATAGGGGTAAGTCACATATACAGCATTACGAAGGCGGTTATACTTTGCTATTGCTTTGGCGAGTTTGGCAGGTGGGAAGTTAGAAACATATACATTTTCTAATTCCTTGTAAGGTATCTCTTCGCCTTCATAATTAATAACACTGACAATTATTGTGTCTTTCGGACCCCATTTATTTTTAGTACTATCCTGTGCCAGCCCATTTTGCGTAAAGCAAAAAGAAAACATTACAAATAAAAAAAGATATAGCAGAAAGGTGTTGCTCATGGACAAATAGAAAATTACTCTTGCATAAAGAAACAATTAATCTCTAATATAGGCTGTTTATAAAACATTAAATTTTTCTACCCTGTTTGCATTGAACCGAATTCTACGTACCATACTCATAGCAAAACCCAAAACCATTAAAATGGTTCCCAGCCACAGTACATTGATAAATGGGAATTTATAAGTTTTGAGTGTCAGGTACTCCATGATAGAGTCAGATTCTTTGATGCCTAATTCTGCTGTATTCCCCGATATTTTTTGCAATTGAATTACAAGATTTTCAGCCGTAACAGTATCGGGAAATGGTAAAAGATTCCCTTGTTTATTGATGAGCAGTGGTTCAATAGTATAAATGGATTCACTTTTGGCAAATATTTTAATAGTGGCAATAGATGCACTGTCGTTTGGTGAAAAATTACCGGGAAGATTATTTTTTGATGATAACTTTTCTAAAACTGCAAAGCCTTTATTATAAAAAAGGGTATCGCCAACTTTTAATTTTTCAGTTCTGAAGGTGCTGGTATCTTCCTTACTCTTAGCCGGATCGGGCAGCGAAGTAATGTAAGTAAAAACATCGTAAGTGAGAAAATGCCTGGCATCAGGATTTGCCATCAGGCCTTCGTTTCCTTTATAATTTATAAATGCATTTGGAGTAAGTGTAAAAGAATCTTTATTGTTCTTTCCCTGAAAATTTATGTGATAATACCACAGCGGCTTTTTGGGATGGGCTGAATCTTTTTCGTAAGTCACCCAATATTTACCCATATCTGTTTTTACTCCTTTTACCAGGGTTGAATTTTCTCCCGGTTTTTCTTTACTGCCATCCCCGAGAGGTGCATAAATGCCACTTAAATTATAAGAAAGCACTTCTTTCTTCGATGAAGAAATCAATATTCCGACAAGCATTAACCCAAATCCTAAATGTGCAACTGAAGCACCTGAGACTTTGAGCTTTCCTTTCAACCCGATCCATATATAAGAAGCGTTAGCCACCACAGTATAAACACTGCAAAATAATGCAAGCCAGATAGCCCCCAGGAAACCTATCCCGTATGTGTCATAATTAATATTACCGAAAGCAAGTATAAGGATTGTAATCGCTAATGCTGCCAGAGTAGGCCATAGAATGCGTTTTACAACAAAAGCTGAACTGGTTGATTTATATTTTAAATATTGTGTAACGGCAGTCAGAAATGCAATGATAATGGCTACAAAAATTTGTATGCGGTTATAAGCATGCGCAGTGTCTTCACTAAAGGCCAAAGGCTTGAATAATTCTTTGTCATTTCCAACAAAAAAACCGGCTATTTTGTTAAATACAGGTAGTGAAGTCATTACAATGATCGTAGTGGCTGAAAGCAGAAAAACCAGAGATCCGATAAACATCCAAAATTCACGTGAAGAGGTTTGTTCTTCCTTAGGTATATGCGGTATCTGTTTGTAGTTTTTAACTAACAAAAAAAGTGATGGCACTAAAAAGACCAATACCAAAAACCGTAAATGCCATTTTGTTATCCCCTCTCCTGTAAAAGCATGCACAGATGTTTCCTGTAAGTCGCCGCTTCGGGTGAGATAGGTGGAATATAATACGAGTAAAAATGATAGTATAAAAAATAAAAAAGTAGAACGCAGTGCATTTCCTGTATGACGGTAAATAAGTAACGTATGAATACCTGCAACTAAAATCAACCAGGGTACCAGCGAAGCATTTTCTACAGGATCCCATGCCCAAAAGCCACCAAAACTGAGAGACTCATAAGCCCATGCAGCTCCCATCATAACCCCCAAACTAAAAATGCCACCCGAAAAAAGCGCCCATGGTAATGCGGCCTTAGTCCATCCTTTATAATCCCGTGTCCATAAACCGGCAATAGCGAAGGAAAAAGGAATTAGCATTGAGGCGAAGCCGAGAAACAATACGGGAGGATGAATGACCATCCAATAATTTTGCAACAGCGGATTCAAATCATTTCCATCAGTAACAAGGCTTAAATAATCAGGTCGGGAAAAGATGGGTGCTTCCATTTCATTGCGCAACAATACGAATGGATTGGCACCAATTTTATTTCCCCAAAATGCAAAGCCCACGACCATGGTTGCCAAAATAAACTGCATGAAGCTGACTACTGTCATTACCGGAGCTTCCCATTGCTTTTCTTTTTTGATAACGACTAATCCCAGTATGCAATGCCAAAAACTCCAAAGTAAGAAACTCCCCTCCTGCCCTTCCCAAAAACAGGCAAGCAAATATTTGAACTCCAAAGATCTACTGCTATGTTGCCATGCATATTTATACTCGAATAAATGATTGGATATTATAAAAAAGAGAATAGCAAAAATGGAAATAACAGAAACGGTTTCAGCAACAAAAAATATGCGGGCAAGTTGCCGCCATCTTTGTTTCTCGATTTCGTTTTTATTGCTGGTAGCAATAAAATAGCTGACCGTAGCTGCTAATGAGGCGATTAGTGATAGTAAAATAAAAAAATGTCCAAGTTGGCCGGGAAGTAGATTCTCACCTGTAAAATCCATTCGTGATTAGTATTTGTATTCGGTATTATCGTTTGCCACAGGCAGGTTCTTCCGGGCTTGATTCATGTCATCTTTATATTTGGAAGGACACTTCATTTGGAGTTTGGTACATTCAAAATGGTCGCCACGCATATATCCATTGAGGTCAATGCCTTCGCTCCGCTCGATGTCGGTAGGCTTTGCATTATTGTAAAGTACTTTTATGCGTTTCCCATCAGCATCTACTGCGTAAAAAATTGTTTTATTCGGATCCTTTACCTGGTCATATTCTATGGGAACCGTTTTATCCAGTTTCACCTTAACCACTACGAACTGGCTTGGCTTTTCAGCTGCAGAAGCAAAGGTCTCATAGGTGGTGAGGTCTTTCACGAAAAACGACATACCTACAATACCTGAAATAACTAATATCAGTAAAATAATGTGAACTTTTTTCATACCTGTTTTTCGCACCGCGAAGTTAACGCAAATCTGCAATCGCGTTTGATATACTGCCTACTGCTTCATCAATCTTCACAAAAGAATAAAAGGAGAGCACCGGTATATATTTGTGTACCATAAGAAAGGGTTTAACTTTGCACCCTTTTACACGCCCCTATGGTTGATCTTACCGCTTTTGATCCTGATTGTGTTGGAAATCCAAACAATAACATATTCGGCCTTCCTTTTACCGAAGAAGATGCACGACTGGTAATCTTACCCGTTCCCTGGGAAGTAACAGTAAGCTTTGGATCGGGGACTGCACGGGCACCGGAACAGATAATGAAAGCAAGCTTGCAGGTAGAGCTTTTTGATGCTCAAGTGCCCGATGGCTGGAAACAAGGTTTCTACCTGAAAGAAACAGACAAAAAAATATTATTCAAAAGCGATTATTTACGCAAGGAAGCTGAACTCTTTATTGATTATATATCAAAAGGAGACTTGGTAAATGATAACCAATTCATGAAGAAAACCCTGAGAGAGGTGAATGAAGGAAGTTTATTTATGAATGACTGGGTATATCAACAAAGTAAAGCATTACTGGATAAAGGAAAATTAGTGGCTTTATTGGGAGGAGACCATAGTACTCCACTTGGCTTTTTTAAAGCCATAGGTGAAAAGCATGGCGCATTCGGCATTTTGCAGATAGACGCACATTGCGATCTGCGTAAGGGATATGAAGGTTTTGTATATTCTCATGCAAGTATCATGTACAATGCACTGCAGGAAGTGCCGCAGCTTGAAAAGCTGGTACAGGTTGGCATTAGGGATTATTCACAGGGTGAATGGGAATATCTCAATGAAAACAAAGGCCGCATCAAAACATATTTTGATAAAGACATTCGCACCCGCCAATATGAAGGTGAAACCTTCAAACAAATAACAGAAGAAATCATTGATCAATTGCCCCAAAAAGTTTATATCTCTTTCGATATTGATGGATTAGATCCTAAGCTTGCACCGAATACGGGTACCCCCGTGCAGGGAGGCTTTGAGACCGAGCAAGTTTTTTATTTGTTTGATAAATTAAATAAGTCAGGAAAACAAATAGTAGGATTTGACTTGAATGAAGTAAGCACCAGTGACACAGGTTGGGATGCAAATGTGGGTGCACGGGTAGTATTTAAACTTTGCAATTTATTAATATCTAATAATCCTGTACCTGCAAATGTTTAATATACCAGTCCGGTTGGATGGGGTGGAAAAACGGAAAAAAAGCACAGGACTCTTTCATATTATAGCCGGGTTTTTTTTGATCGGGAATGCAGGAAGCAATTTAAATCAAATTGGCTTTAAGATCATATGGCCAATTTTGCCCGTTTACGGCGTCGCTATGATCAGCATTGTGTATGGAATATTTAGAACGAAAATAGATCCGCATGCAAACTATAACTTACTCGTTCGCTCTATGCAAATGATAACTTTTTTGATCTTAGGATTTGTTTTTTTATCTTTTGCAAATACTATCGCCATCGTCTCACTTTTTCTCTGGTCGCTCATTGTCTTTTTACTGATGCGCACGGAAAAAAAAGTATTTAGCAGGGTTGAGATTAGATTAACAGAGGAAGGCATTTTAATACCCGGATTCTTTAGCGATCATAGGCTGCCATGGAATTTGGTGCAACACTTTGTAGTGCGCAAAGACTATGTAACCATTACCAGGACCAATCAGCATTATGTACAATTAGAAGTGTTGAAGCCCTTTGATGATGCAGATATAAATAATATGAATGCATACAGCGAAAGACAAATTGAACTACAAAACAAAATGAATAAAGCTGAATAGTTGTGGTCTTAGAATCATCTCCATATATATTGTACTCCGACGGAAAAGGGAATATTTTTGAAGACACTACATTGTATGTAGCCGGCAGGTCCGGATGGGATGCTTTAGAAGTTCCTGTAGAAGAATGGATAGAGCTTCCACATGGCGGCCAGCTTTATGAACTACCGGGCAGAAGAGGCATTGGCATTGATGTACAAACGGGAGAAATGCGGCTGTGCGAAAAAGGCTGGGCAGTCGCTGCATTCATACCACCTGCGCATACAGGTTTGTATCTGGCAGCTTATGAAGGAAGTGCTGATGCGCCCACACTTCCACTATTTTGCTATACTACTGCCGGCTGGCACGCTGATCAATTTTATGTACCTGCAGTGCGGGTGGAGCAAGACATAAGGCAGGAATGTGCAGGCTTTGATATAAACAAAGTAGAGACAGGTGTGCATCATTTATTGAAGCAGTATCCTTACAACAGGTTGGTTTCTCATTTGGCTAATACATGTGCACTTACTTATCAGTGTCCGGCTGCACGCAATTATTTTATGGGTCGTTGGGAATGCCCGGTTCCTACTTCTCCTGCATGTAATGCCAATTGTGTAGGCTGCATTTCCTTTCAATCCGAAGAAGAAACGATCATATCTACGCAAGACCGTCTCACTTTTAAACCAACGGCTGAAGAGATCGTAGAATTTACGGTCCCACATTTAGAAACTGCTCCGTTTCCTTTGGTAAGTTTTGGGCAGGGCTGCGAAGGTGAACCTTTACTGATGTGGGAAACAATCAGGAAGGCGATAATGGAAATACGAAAACACACAATCAAAGGCAGCATTAATATCAATACCAACGGCTCTAAACCAGATGCTGTAAAGGCTTTATGTGAAGCGGGCCTCAATAGCATAAGAGTAAGCACTAATTCCGCCCGCAAAGAAATCTATACTCCTTATTACCGGCCTAACAATTATGTATTTGAGGATATCCTTGAAAGCCTCAAGGTAGTACGGAGCTTTGGCGGGTGGACGTCAATCAATTATTTTGTATTCCCTGGAATGACAGATTCCATTGAAGAATATGAAGCATTGCGGCGGTTGATCATTGATACTGATTTGTGTATGATACAGTGGCGAAACTTTAATATAGACCCTGACTGGTATATGAGGAGAATGGCTGTATCTGAAACAGGTGAAGCCATAGGAATTAAACAAATGATGGAGTTGCTGCATGATGAATTTCCAAAATTAAAATTTGGTTATTTCAATCCACCTATGGAGCGAATAAAAGGCCGATACGAAGCGGACTTTGCTCATTAAGATTTTAATTATCCTATCTTCATAAGGGGCCTGTAACACTCTTTCTCAAATTCATAGTTTCAAATTAAAAATTGACTTTGAAGTGGATTTTAAAAAATAATTATCGATTACACTCAAAGTTTAAATGTTAAATATTTATATTTTGCTATCAATACAAATGCAATTTTGCTAACTTTTGCATCGTTAAGAATTGGAATCTGTTGAATATATATGTTATGAACAAGCATCTTTCCATGACCGCCGAATTCGAAAGACAAAAGAATGTAAAGGCTTCTGCTATTACATTTGGAATAACCGGGGCATTGATTTTACTATTCATTTTAGTGAAGTGGCCATTGCCGGTGGTTGATCCACCCTTCACGGAAGAATTTATAGAAGTGAACTTAGGTAGTGGTTATCTGGGTTCCGGCAGTGATCAGCCAATGTTACCCGGCGAACCTGCACCTGCAGAACAAGAAAGCTATTCACCCGCGCAACCTATAGAGTCGCAGGTGAATAATGCCAAAGATGTGGAGACAGATGACAGAGATGATAATGCACCTGCTATAAAAAGACCGGCAGTATCGCAACCCAATGCTACTAAAATAGATAATGATAATAAAGTAGTAAAAACAAATCCAACACCACAACCTGTGGTAACCCAGGCTCCACCTAAACCAAAAGCCGTTTTAGGAAGAACGACAGGTGGAAATGGGAATGGAGGCAACGGTGCAGACACATACAGACCCGGTGCAGGTGAAGGTGTAGCCGGAGGACGTGGAGATCAGGGTCGGCCCGGTGGTGATCCTAATGGCCGCAATTATTCAGGTCCTACACGAAATCAGGGTATCAGAGTAGTGCAAATACCAAGTGCATCCTTTGAAGATGATTTCAATGAAAGTGGGAAAGTTGCTCTCGATGTAGTAGTGAATGCAAATGGTAAATTGATATCAACAACATTGCAACCCAGAGGTACTACAACTTCAAACCGAAAGATGATTGACATCGCTAAGCGACGTGCTTATGAAATCTCTTACCCAAAATATGAGGGGGGTTTTAAACAAACCATTGTTTTTGATTTTAAAGTAAGGGGGTAAAGCTTACAGCTATACATTTGCGAGGTATGAATTACCTGCAAACTCTTGATTATTTATACAACAAACTGCCCATGTTTAGCCGCATGGGCAGCGCTGCTTTTAAAAAAGACCTCACCAACACACTGGCGCTTTGCAAGCATTTAGGTGATCCGCAAAAAACATTCAAAAGCATACATATTGGCGGTACAAACGGCAAAGGATCTACCAGCCACATGCTGGCTGCCATTTTACAATCAGCAGGATTTAAAACAGGGTTACATACCTCACCACATTTGTATGACTTCAGAGAAAGAATAAAGATCAATGGGCAGATGATTGAGGAATCATTTGTAGTGGATTTCGTTGAAAACATACAATCTAAAATTGAAGAAATTGAACCTTCGTTTTTTGAGATCACTGTAGCAATGGCTTTCAATTATTTCTCCATCAATAAAGTTGACATTGCTGTTATAGAAGTGGGATTAGGTGGACGGTTAGACAGTACAAACATTATACAACCAGAACTTTCAGTAATTACCAATATTGGAATGGATCACATGAATATGCTTGGCAATACCTTGCAGGAAATTGCAATAGAAAAAGCAGGAATAATAAAGCGAAACACACGGGTTGTTGTCGGGGAAAGACAAAATGAAATTGAACCCGTTTTTATAGAGAAGTCAAAAATCGAAAGTGCTTCGCTTTTCTTCGCCTCAGATAGATTTAAAACTAAAGATTGCAAGATGAAAGAAAAGAGACTGCAGGTAACGGTAGAAGATAGTCTGCAATCAACTACAGAAACTTATGAACTGGACCTTACGGGGAATTATCAAGCAAAAAATTTATGTACCGTTCTTCAATCGGTTAACCTTCTTCAACAGAATTTTCCGATACCGGAAGAAACTTTAAAAAACGGACTCGCAAATGTAAAAAAGCTCACCGGTTTCTTTGGGAGATGGGAAGTAATTGGGGAAGCACCAAAAATCGTTTTGGATGTAGCGCATAATGAGCCGGGTATTATGGAAATGCTTTCGCAACTTAAGCTTGAGCATTTTAAACAACTGCATTTAATAATAGGTATGGTAAAAGATAAAGAGATTTTCGGCATTATGCAAATGCTTCCTGCTGATGCACGGTATTATTTTACACAGGCCAATATTCCAAGAGCTTTACCTGCAGAAGAATTGAAAGAAAAAGCATTTGCATTAGGAATGAAAGGTGAAAACTATTCCAATGTGAATGAGGCAATAAAGGCTGCAAAAATTAAAGCCTCTCCTTATGATATTATACTCGTATGCGGAAGCATTTTTCTGATCGCAGAAGTAGACAAGTCACACCGGATTAATATTCCAGAAGGCCCAGCTTAGCCAGGCCATACATTATACAATTTACGTGCAGGCTCTGCATGATCTTATTTTCCTTTACCATCTGCTTTACACCATCCACTGAATGCAGTTCCACTTTTAAGTCTTCATGTTCATCAAGCTTTTGCCCGGCAATTTTAGTTCCTCCACTTGCCAAAAACATGTGCATAAAATTGTTGGTAGTGGATGGGTTGGCGCAAATCTTACCGAGGTAGTCAAATCGTTCAAAATCAAATCCTGTTTCCTCCATGAGCTCTCTGCGCACAGCTTGTTCCGGGGTTTCCCCGTCTTCTGCCACACCGCCGGGCAATTCAAGGCCTACCTGTTCAATTCCATGCCTGTACTGCTTTATCATGATTACCTGCCCGTCATTGGCCAATGCAAATGCATTGACCCAGTCGGGATATTCATTAATAAAAAATGCGGGAACAATACTTCCATTGGGAAGCTGACACTTATCCTTTCTGATTGTCAGCCAGGGTTCTTTATGCAAATACTCCGATTCTAAAACTTTCCAACGCATGCTACAGAATTAAAAATAAGGGGTCAAAAGCGGTGCTTCACAAACTTATAAGGCATTAACTCAAGAACGGCAGAGATAAAATAAAAACTGAAACAGAGAGTAGCCATTTTTCACCAATCCAATTTTTTTCTCAAAGCACTGATATGTGCCACATGATGCCTGCCATGCCATGCATACATACCCAGCAAATGCCATAAGGTTAATTGCTTTTTGTGCTCAGGATGATAAACAGTTTTCTGCCAGTCTCCATCTGAGAAATTATGCAGAAACTCGTACCAGCGAAGGTGCAATGCATGTAGAAGCGTTACAGAAATATTTACCGGAAGATTACTGACATCAATTGTATTTGCCCATGCCTTTTCTTCATAAGTTTTTATTGTGGGTTTGTCTTCTGTGTACCCCAGTTTGAACCGGCAATAGGCATTGATATGGCTGTCTGCGTATGGTGCACCAATTGATTCACTGTCCAACCACCATCACGATATGGTGTTTGTAGTTGGGCTTCGTCCAGATTTAAAAGCGCCGCTTCAAGCGATTGTGGCAAAAAACGGATGTCTATCAGCCATTCATTTTTTAAAACTTCTGCAAAAGGCTTTGGTTCATACTCACCAATGGGGTAACGTGGATCAATCTCCATTCTTTTATCTATTAATCCAGTACTTCTAATAATTCAATATCAAAAACCAGTAAGGCTCCGCCGGGAATTCCTGACCCTGCTCCCCTATCACCATACCCCATGTCGGAAGGAATCCATAATTTCCATTTACTTCCTTCCTGCATCATCGGCAATGCTACCTGCCAGCCTTTTATCAAAGCATTCACAGGTGCTTCAAATGGCTTTCCTCTTTTATAGGATGAGTCAAATTCGCTTCCATTCAATAATGAACCTGCATAGTGTGCCCGGACATTGGAATTAAGTCGTGGTTTCTTTCCTGTGCCCTCTTGCAACACCTTGTATTGCATGCCACCTTCCAGCTCCATTACACCTTCTTCCATTTTATTTTTTGAAAGAAAATCTTTACCGGCATCTTTTTCTTTGTTGATCTTTTCCATCATTTTTTCTTTTAGTTTTTGTTGAAGATTCACTACTTGATTTATGATTTATAGTTTATTGTTTATGATTGCTTCAGCATGATGCATAATTTATTCTTCTCTCAATGTATGACCTGTAAGCGAAATAAAAACATCTTCCAGGTTTGCGGTTTTCATTTCCTTAGGTCTTTCGAAGCCAGTAGCTACCAGGTTATCTATTAATTGATCGGGAGAGGCCATGGCCACAATTTTACCTGAATCAATTATGGCTACACGGTCGCATAGATATTCAGCTTCATCCATATAATGTGTAGTAATAATAACAGTTGCGCCTTTGCTTCGAATGTCTTTTACAAGGTCCCAAAGATTGCGACGAGCCTGAGGATCTAAACCAGTAGTGGGCTCATCCAAAAAAACAATTTTTGGATCATTGATAAGTGTAGTTGCTACAGAAAATCTTTGCTTTTGACCCCCACTTAATTCTTTCACTTTCGATTTTGCTTTATCCTGCAGATTAACCCGTTGTAAGAGTTCCATTGCATTCACCTTGCGGTTATAAAGACCTGAAAATAAATTTATCAATTCTATCAAATTCAAACCGGGGTAAAAACCACTGCTTTGCAACTGAACTCCTATGATTTTTTTTATGGCGTTGGGATCTTTATCCAGGTCGAAACCATCCACGATTACTGTACCACTTGTTTTCTTTCTTAGTGTTTCAATGATCTCTAAAGTCGTTGATTTACCAGCGCCATTAGGCCCTAGCAGCCCGAAAACTTCACCTTTATACACTTCGAAAGATAAGCCCTTTACTGCCTGAAAGTCGCCATAATTCTTCACCAGATCTGAAACTGAAATAATAACATTGCTCATACTAAAACTTAATTAATCAGCTCTGCAGACATGTTTCCAATTCTGCCATCATGAGTGTACTCCCTATAAAAAATGGTGTGCGCTGATGCAATTCTTCCGGCTCGATGTCGAGAATTGGTTGTTTCCCATTAGTGGCTTTACCACCAGCTACTTCAACAATGAAGGCAAACGGATTACATTCATACAACAATCTTAATTTTCCTTTAGGCCTGTCTGTGGTACCGGGATACATAAATATTCCACCTTTCACCAGGTTACGATGCACATCTGCAACCATGCTTCCTATGTACCTTTGAGTATAAGGCCCACCCAATTCTTTTGTTTTATGCTGGCAGAGATTAATGTATTTTTTTACATTGTCCTCCAACTGAAAAAAATTACCATGATTCACTGAATAAAATTTACCATTCTCAGGACATTTCATATCGGGATGACTCAGGCAAAATTCACCGATAGAGGGATCCAAAGTAAAACCATTTACACCACGGCGTGTAGCATATACGAGCATGGTAGATGAACCATAGATCACATATCCTGCAGCTACCTGGTTTCTACCTTTTTGTAAAAAATCTTTTTCAACCACAGGTGTCCCGAGTGGGGAAATGCGACGATAAATACTGAATATAGTGCCTATAGATACATTCACATCAATATTGCCGCTACCATCAAGTGGATCGAAGAGACATACATATTTAGAACCATTACTTACTTCATCATCAAAGGGTACAAAATCATCTAGTTCTTCACTTGCTATGCCTGCACAACTCACACCTCTTTTTAATACACCTACAAATTGTTCGTTGGCATGTACATCCAGTTTCTTCACTTCTTCGCCCTGCACATTTACAGTACCCGCATCGCCTAATATATCCACAAGTCCCGCCTTGTTCACTTCTACATTTACCCTCTTGGTAGCGAGCCCAATGTCCCGCAACAGCGAACTTAATTCGCCTGTGGCATGGGGTAGATTACGAAGCGATTGAATAGTGAATTCATCCAGAGTTAAAATCGTCCTGTTAGTTATTGCCATGCAGGTAATAGTTGTGGGGCAAATGTAAGTGTATAATTATTTAATCAAATTCCCTGAAGAGAAAAGAAAATCAGGATAACTCCGTCTCTTATAATTGTTGATTAGCAGGCATCAAAAAAGGTCAATTAAATTGCAGGTATGAAAGTGTTCAAATTCGGGGGGGCATCAGTAAGTACAATTGAAAGAATTCAAAATGTTTCTAAAATTTTAAAAAACTACAGCGGCCAACATTTATTAGTGGTGGTATCTGCAATGGGGAAGACAACAAATGCTTTGGAAAAAGTAGCAGAATCATTCTTTACAGGCAACACTCAGGAAGCATTATCATTTTTTGATAAAATAAAAAAAGAACATACGGATCTTTCAGTTAATCTGCATATTGAGAGCAGTGGTTTAGCTGATTTTTTTACAGAAATAGAATGGTTGCTTCACGACAAACCTGTTCGGAGTTATGATTATTATTACGATCAGATCGTATCGGCAGGTGAGCTGCTATCTACATCTATTGTGGGCACATACTTTGAAAGCGTGGGGATTGCCAATCAATGGATTGATGTAAGAGATATTATTCGTACAGATAATAATTTCAGAGATGCAGCGATCAATTTGGACGTTACTCAAAGCCATATAATCGAAAAAATTAAGCCTTTGTTTGAAAGAACTTCTATTATAATTACACAAGGTTTTATAGGTGCTACAGATGAAAACGAAAGCACTACATTAGGCCGGGAAGGGAGTGACTACACCGCAGCTGTATTTGCCAACCTATTAGATGCTGAAAGTCAAACCATTTGGAAAGACGTGCAAGGTGTACTAAATGCTGATCCCAAACAATACAATAAAGCCGAATGGATCCGCGAGTTGAATTATAAAGAAGTAATTGAAATGGCATACTACGGTGCCCAGGTGATACACCCCAAAACAATCAAACCTTTGCAAAACAAGAACATTCCTTTACATGTAAAATCTTTTTTAGAGCCCGGTGATGAAGGCACTATTGTTCATAACAAAAATCTTCAGGGCTTACCCCCTATCATTGTTTATAAAACTAACCAGGTGCTTATGCAATTAAGTTCAAAAGATTTTTCTTTTGTAAACGAAGGGCTCACAGCGGAATTATATAATATGTTTGATAAATTAAAATTCAAACCTAACCTTACGCAAAATGCTGCAATCTCTTTGCTTTGTGTAGTGGATGGTCATGAAGAAAAAGTAGGCCTGCTGGCGCATACCGCTGCAGATCTTTTTGATGTACAGATCACTAAAGGTTTGACGCTTCTTACGATCAGGCATTTTAATGAAGCCATTGTAAAAGAGCTCTGTAATGACAAAACTGTTATTTTACAACAACAAACGCCAGAAACTATCCAATTATTAACGACGGCATGATATCCATATTTAGAAGTGAAGCTATAATATGTAATTAAATAATTTCCTTTTCACGAATCAATATTTTTTCCAATATGGCATTGATTTCAGCTGCATGATTCATGATCATCAAATGCCCGCCCGCAACTATGGTATGTGTTGGTTTTGTATAACGCCGGGGAAGAATAGCATCCCGCCCACCATGAATCTGATAAAACTCTTCCGGTATATTTTTATTGTCCCAGTTTAGTACAGCATTCACTGCCCAACGGATAAAAAGGGGATCGCTTTTGCGTATCATATCCTTCAGCATTTTCTTATCTTCTATAGTTTCAGTTGTAAATAACCTTTTCAATACAGCAGCTTTTTGAATCAATGCAATGGGCATTATCTGATGTAAATTGAATGATGCTGCTAACCGATAATATTTTGGAAGATGATCCGATGAGGGTATGCTTGAAATAAGTATTGTAAAAACAGGATTAAAAATCTTGGCAATTTCAATTGCGATCATGCCTCCCATAGACAGCCCGATCAATGAAAACTCTTCGTTTGGATCGATATCATTAGCAAGGCGAATTGCATAATCAGAAAGTGATTCATCCGGTTCAGGACGTATCCAATCCAGATAAACAGGTTGATACAAAGGAGGTAATGAAATATGCTTAAAGACACGGCTGTCAGCTGCAAGGCCACATATAAAATATACTTTCATTTTTCTCAACCTTTAAAATTAAAACCCTATTCAGGCGGCTTCGTCAGGCTGTAATGACATAATTGAACGTTTAAGACTATTCGATAGCGAATCCCTGTTTTATCTTTTTGGCCACTAACTTATCTTGTAAAATAGCAGGTTGCCAGGGAGGCATTTGTTCCAACACAGTAATCAGCTCATCATCAAAATCATCATTTACTCCTCTCAAAACTTTGAAGTTGGTTGGTGTGCCATCGCTGTCCACAATGAACTCAACCTGCACAAAAGCCTTTTTAGTTCCTTCCGGTAATGATGGAACCAAAGCCTTTCCCATTTTGCTTAAGTATTTAAGAAAGTTATCATTGCCACCAGGGAATTGGGGCCAGGTATTAACTACTTCAGCAAGATTCGTAATAGTTCTATTTCTATGTGGTACAGGCACTCTTTTCACCTTTTGTACCACTGGCTGTACGACCTTTTTTGAAAGGTTTGCAAATATATATTCACCGTCATTTCTAGTCATGATTACTGGTAGCTGTCTGGTGACTTCAAAATGATCATAAACACTTTCCAATCTTTCTGCAAATACTTTCAATTTAGCATCCGTCTTCGTCAACTGTGCAAGGTATTCAGTGCTTCTTTTATTGCTGTAACGGATAGGGAAAATATGTGTAGGAATAAAATCCTGACCGGAATCTTTAGCGTAAGCAGCCAAGATATATAATTCATCAATTTGCTGGTCTGTTAGGGGTATGCAACCTACTGTCACGCAACTTCCATGAATATATATGTCACCACCGGGTTGAAGTGAATCACTTAAAATACGGTCAGAAGCATTGGGATAATTCAAACCGAGCGATAAATAATAATTGCTTCGGGGATTGAATTCATTGATATAATAAAAACCTTCCGGCACCTGGTAATCACCCTGCATGCGCTTAGGTCCTAAGCTACCGGCCAAGGCACAAACTTTATAGGTCTTAAAAAGTTTGTATTGTTCTTTACGATCATTCTTCACCCATACTTCGAGCTGACCATCATATTTAAAGGAACGTATGTATAAATATTTCGCAGGCCATTCAAGCCCTTTTGTACGGAATTGTTTTTGAAGAGTGTCTTCTTTTTTTCTTAAAGCATCACCAGGCCGGGGCAAAGTCCGTTGAAAATCTATGAAAGAAGTGCCGGTTTGGGCAGAACAAAAAAACGATGTAAATAAAAATACAGCGACCAAAAGGTTTCTCATACTTAAGTGGTTCATCATTAGGAAGCAGCAAGTTCGTAAATGAAATGCAAAGGAAAGTAAAAAAAGTAAAAGGTTTGATTAGTGCTCATCAACTAAACTTATTTACTGACACCATTCAACTAAATCAACTCGTAAATTTTTCAACCCATCACCTTATCACTTATTCAACTACTAAACTTATCAACTTCAAACCCACCAACTACAAATTTCCCCTCGCGGCCTGTTCTCTTTCTATTGCTTCAAAAAGTGCTTTGAAGTTTCCTTTGCCAAAGCTTTTTGCTCCCTTCCTCTGAATGACTTCAAAAAACAATGTGGGCCTATCCTGCACCGGCTTCGAAAATAATTGTAATAAATAACCTTCATTATCACTGTCCACTAATATGCCTAATTCCTTTAGGGGATCAAGGTCTTCATCTATATGCCCTACACGATCAAGCAGATCATCATAATAGCTATTGGGGACTTTTAAAAATTCAACTCCTCTTGACATTAGATCTTTTACTGTACGCACTATATCTGCCGTAGCCATTGCTACATGTTGTACACCTTCGCCATCATAAAATTCAAGGTATTCTTCCACCTGCGATTTTTTCTTTCCTTCTGCAGGTTCATTGATGGGAAATTTTACAAAGCCATTTCCATTGCTCATCACTTTGCTCATGAGCGCAGAATACTCTGTGGAAATATCTTCGTCATCGAAAGTCAGAATGTTTTTAAAGCCCATCACCTCTTCATAAAATTTTACACGTGGGTTCATCTGGTTCCAATCCACATTGCCTACGCAGTGATCCACATAGAGCAAGCCTGTATCTTTTGGAGCATAAAGTGGATTAGTCCATGCACGAAAGCCCGGCATAAAAGGACCTGCGTAATTTTTCCTTTCAACAAACAGATGTACTGTATCTCCATAAGTCTGTATGCCACTAAGTACTACTTCGCCAGTATCATCTTGCAGGCTTTGAGGTTGCATAAAGCTTTTTCCTCCCCTGCTTGTCGTTTGTTCCCATGCGTCTGATGCATCATCTACCCGCAGAGCAAGAAACTTCACTCCATCTCCATGTTTGTATATATGATCGGCAATTTCATTGTGTGCCCGAATGGGTGTGGTCAATACAAAAGTGAGCTTGTGCTGCCGTACTACATAGCTGCATTTATCTTTCATGCCTGTTTCAGGGCCTGCATAAGCAAGCGCCTGAAAACCAAAAGCGCTCATATAATAATGGGCAGCTTGCTTTGCATTCCCTACAAAAAATTCTACGTAATCAGTTCCCTGAAGGGGTAAGAAATCCGTTTGTCTATTATTTATTTCTTGCTCAGTTGTTAATTGCATCTCAGATTTTTTATGAAGAGTAAATTTGCATCTTTAAAATTTTATGAGGCTGTAAAAATCAAAGCTACCTTTTTAAGATTTTAGTTAATGAGGATAACAAAAACATATTATTTCTTTAAACTGATAATACATGTCTTTAACTCACAGTTACTTCTCATTCATAAAAAGAATTATTAACTATTCGAATTTAAAAAATTATGACAGAAAAATGTCTTCATAATACCAACTAATTCTTACTTTGAATTTTTTAAGCATAAATCGAAGGAAAGCTCTTTACCGATGCTTAAAGTAACACTTATAAATCATCTATTTTTCATTTTTAATAAACTGCAAATGCGAAGTTTACTTGTTCTCATTTTTATCTTGTTTCTTACTTCTATTCATCATTCCGTTTATGCACAACAAAAAACTGCAAAACAAAAGCAGGTGGTTCAAAATAAAATTTTCGATTCTATCCAATGGCGCAGAGATAATTATATTGTAAACCGTGACTCTGCATTTTTAAATCCTTATTATGCTTTGCAAAAACTTACAGGTGGTAACAAACGATTTCAGCAAGCCAGAAGCATTCACCCCCGTCAGGATCCGGCACTGATCAAACGTTTATCCGAAGGGCAATCTCCTTTTGCAACTATTGTTGGTTGTTCTGATTCCCGTGTGTCTGGCGAAATATTATTTGATCAGGGATTCGGAGATTTATTTGTTGCCCGTACGGCAGGGCAGGTAATGGCTGAAGCCACTTATGCCACTATTGAATATGCATACCTTGCACTGAAAACTAAACTGGTCGTTGTTTTAGGTCATAGTACCTGCGGAGCTGTAAGTGCGGCCATCAAAAGTCCTGATGATCCGTCTGGTCATATTGTTACATTGATCAATGCCATTAAACCTGCAGTAAGGGAAACAAAATCTATGCAGGGAGACAGGTTGGAAAATACAGTAAGAAGAAACGTAATAAACCAGGTAAATGAACTACGACAGCTTGAATCTGTGTTGAGCCGTGCTTATGAAAAGGGTGATTTGCTTATAGTGGGCGCAGTTTACAATCTGGCCACAGGTAAGGTTGAATTTTTAAAAGAAACATTAGAGAATTTACCCGGAACTCACTATAAAACAAATGATATAACAGGTAAGTAAGCTATATATAAATTTAAAAAGGTATTATAGATTTTTATTTATTAGCCTACAACAATACTTTTTATACGCTCTTGTCCCAAGGAGATATTCCTGCAACAAGTTGCCCTACTTTTGCTTCATGTTGAAAGTCGGCATTTTAGGGGGTGGGCAATTGGGCAGAATGTTACTGCAGGCGGCAGCTAATTATTATGTTGAAACATACATTTTAGAAAATGATGAATACTGTCCTTCAGCTCATTTATGCCACCATTTCGTTAAAGGAAATATTACTGATTTTGATGCAGTTTACAATTTTGGCAAATCACTCGATGCCATTACCATTGAAATAGAAAATGTAAACCTGGATGCACTTGAAAGGTTGGAAGCAGAAGGCATAAAAGTATATCCCAAAACCTCAGTACTAAAAATTACCAAAAATAAAATACTTCAAAAAAAATTTTATGCAGAACATGAAATTCCCTCTCCTGAATTTCAAATTACAAATAACCTGAAAGAACTCCGTATTCAAACCCATTTTTTACCTGCTGTTCATAAAATAGCTGAAAGTGGATACGATGGTAGAGGAGTTCAGGTAATCAATTCATCAGAAGATATGGAGAAGGGGTTTGATGCACCGGCTATTTTAGAAAAAAGAGTGCAAATAAAAAAAGAGATCGCACAAATAATAGCCGTAGCCCAGGATGGAAAAAAAGTTTTGTATCCACCTGTGGAAATGGTTTTCAATAAAAATCTGAACCTACTTGATTACCAAATCTGTCCGGCATCTATTACTGAGCAAATATTATGGAAAGTGGAAGCTACAGCGATGATGGTTGTCAATGGTCTGAACTCAGCAGGTTTGTTTGCAGTAGAATTTTTTTTAGATGAGGATGATAATGTTTGGGTGAACGAAACTGCACCACGCGTACACAATAGCGGGCACCATACTATTGATGCACATTATTGCTCACAGTTCGATATGCTTTGGAGGATAATATTAGATCTCCCTTTGGGAAATACAAATGCAATGGCTTCATCAGTTATGGTCAACATTTTGGCAAGTGATGGTGCGACCGGTGAACCGGAATATAATTTTATCAATCAGCTGCTTGAAGTAGAAAATTCGTTTCTTCATCTATATGGCAAGAGAGAAACAAAACCAGGTAGAAAGATGGGTCATCTCACTATTATCAGTACCGATAACCAGGACCTGATTCATAAAGCGAAAAAAGTGAAACAAATATTAACAAACCCTGTTTGAGTTCCGTCTTTTGAACTAACGCTTATCATCCATACAAGGTTAAATAATGTTAATCGAAGAGATTAGGTGTTTTTCTTAAATAATCTTCTTCAATAAGAGAGTATTTTTGATGTCTACCATCAACTATTTCATTTGTGAAATTTCAGTCTTATTCTATTATTCTGGCCTTCTTTACTTTAATCGTCATTTCCAGTTCTTGTTCAAGCAAAAAAAAGGAGGATGCCGCAGCCCAACAAAAAGCAGGTCCAAGGCCTCCTGCTAAAGTGGATGCCTTCATTGCAGAAACAAAAACTGTTAGTGAAGCCATAGAATTACCAGGCAGCATTGTTTCCGGAGAATCTACACAAGTGCACCCTGAAGTGGCCGGCAGAATTACAGCTTTGTATGTAAGAGAAGGTACGTATGTAAATAAAGGTGCAGTGCTTGCAAAACTTTACGATGCTGACCTTCAGGCACAGCTTCGAAAGTTTCAGGTGCAATTAAAAATGGCTCAGCAAACTGAAGCCCGTTATAACCAATTACAAAAAATTGGTGGCATCAGCAAACAAGATTATGATGTAACAGCTTTGCAGGTAAGTAATATAAGGGCTGATCTTGCAATTATAAATACGGAAATTGCCCGGACTGTAGTAAGGGCACCCTTCAGTGGTAAGCTGGGGCTGAAAGAAATCAGCACCGGAGCTTATGTTACTCCTGCCAGTGTTATCACGTTTATACAAAAGACCAGTGGCCTTCGCATAGATTTTAATGTGCCTGAAAAATATAGCAGCTTAATAAAAAAAGGCCAATATGTAAACTTCACTGTAGAAGGAAGTGAACGGGCTTATACTGCGGTAATAATGGCAACTGAAACTGGCATCACAGAAACGACAAGAAGCTTAACTGTTCGTGCGCATGTAAAAAGTAGCGAGGCAGGGTTGGTGCCTGGCGGATTCGCAAAAGTGCGCCTTGCATTTGCACCGGATCACAATGCGGTAATGATACCTACACAGGCTATCATACCTCAAGCAAGAGGAAAAAAAGTATATGTATTTAAAGATGGTAAAGCCAACTTTGTAGAAGTGACTACCGGTACCCGTGACTCATCGAGGGTACAAATTCTGAGCGGGATTAATACAGGCGATACTGTGATCATAACAGGCTTGTTGGGACTAAAGCCAGATGCTAAAGTGACCATTAAAAACGTGGTGAATCAATCTTCTGCAAGCGCTTCGTCGAAAAGTGAAGTGAGAGATTCTGCAAAAAGCGCACAGCAAACAAAGACCACAATTAATTAAAAACGTTTCGCTTATTTGTGCAAGAATGTAAGTTTTATAATTAATAATTAAATACCCGTTTGGGAATCTTGAAAGATGTATGAATATTTCTGAGGTTAGTTTACGAAGGCCGGTATTGGCCATTGTATTGAACTTGATCATTATCGTTTTTGGCCTTATCGGATTCAAGTTTTTAGGTGTGCGGGATTATCCTGCTATAGATCCGCCAAACATCAATGTACGTACATCTTATGGCGGCGCCAATCCTGATATTATTGAAACCCAAATCACAGAACCCCTTGAAAAAGCAATCAATGGAATATCGGGCATAAAAAATATTACCTCTTCAAGCAATGCAGGTTCCAGTAATATTAATGTGGAATTCGAGTTGGGCGTAGATCTTGAAGCAGCTGCCAATGATGTACGCGACAAGGTTTCTCAGGCCACCCGATCACTTCCCAATGACCTTGAATCTCCACCGGTTGTCTCGAAAGCTGATGCATCTTCCGATCCGATAATTTCTATGACTGTGCAGAGTAATACCCGCAACCAACTGGAAATATCTGAATGGGCAAATAATGTATTGGTAGAACGTATTCAAACCATTCAGGGTGTAAGTGCCATTCAGATATGGGGTGAAAAACGATATGCCATGCGCATTTGGTTTGATCCCGGAAAACTGACGGCATTTTCTTTAACCCCTGCCGATGTTCAAACCGCATTGCTGCGTGAAAATGTAGAACTGCCATCAGGTAAAATTTCCGGTAATGCGACAGAACTTACTGTACGCACTTTTGGAAGCTTAAATACCGAAGAAGAATTTAATAATATTCCTATCAAAAATGTATCAGGCAGCGATGTACGGATAAGTGATATTGGAGAAGCTGTATTGGGCCCTGAAAATGAAGAATCACAATTAAGAGAAAGTGGAATTCCGATGATTGCACTTGCCATTATACCACAACCTGGATCGAACTATGTTTCCATATCCGATGAATTTTACAAACGTTTTGAGCAGTTGAAAAAAGAAATGCCGCAGGACATCACTATGAATATTGGGCTTGACCAAACCCGGTTTATTAAGCGTTCTATATCTGAGGTAAAAGAAACATTGCTTATTTCCATTGTGTTGGTGATATTGATTATTTATTTATTCTTCAGGGATTGGTTAATTGCCATTCGTCCGCTTATTGACATTCCTGTTTCCCTGATCGGGGCGTTTTTTATTATGTACCTCTGTGGTTTTACCATTAATGTTCTTTCTCTTCTTGCTATTGTGCTTGCAACAGGTTTGGTAGTAGATGATGGTATAGTAGTTACCGAAAATATTTACAAAAAAATGGAGCAGGGAATGAACAAATGGCAGGCTGCAAAAGAAGGATCTATGGAGATCTATTTTGCGGTAATTGCTACTTCCATCACGCTTGCTGTTGTTTTTCTACCCATTATATTTCTTGAAGGATTTGTTGGACGTTTATTCCGCGAATTTGGAATAGTAGTAGCCGGCGCTGTACTAATTTCTGCTTTTGTATCATTGACGTTAACGCCTGTACTGAACGTGTGGATGAGCAAAAAAGATGTGCACAAACATTCGTGGTTTTACCGGAAAACAGAACCTTTTTTCAGGGGAATGGAAAACGGATATACCAACTTACTGAACAAATTCATGAAAGTAAGATGGTTGGCATTTGTTATCACCGTTCTCAGTGGAGGGCTTATCGTTTTGATCGGCAGCAGTCTTCCATCGGAACTTGCACCTATGGAAGACCGGAGCCAATTTCGTTTACAGGTATCTGCACCTGAAGGCACTGCTTATGATTACATGGATGCATATGTAGATAAGCTCAGTACGTTTATGATGGATTCTGTACCGGAAAGACAAGTGGTGTTATCCATGACTGCGCCTAGCTTTGCGGGTGGTGCTACCAATTCGGGTTTTGTCCGGGTCACTTTAGTAGATCCTAAAGAAAGAAGCCGTTCTCAAAAAGAAATTGTGGAAATGGTGAATAAAAACCTGCCGCGTTTCAATGAAGGAAGAGCGTTTGCTATTGAAGAACAGACCATTTCTGTCAATCGCCGTGGTGGCCAGCCGGTACAGTTCGTGATTCAAAACAATGATTTCAACAAACTCACACAGATATTGCCACGATTTCTGGAAGAAGCGAATAAGAACCATATATTCCAGGGAGTAGATGCCGATCTTAAATTTAATAAACCGGAACTCCGCATCAATGTAGACCGTCTCAAAGCTAGTGAGTTGGGAGTGAGTGTGGAAGACGTATCCCAGACATTGCAACTGGCGTTGAGCAACCGCAGGCTCGGCTATTTTACAAAAGAGGGAAAACAATACCAGGTAATTGGGCAGGTAGCACGGAGCGACCGCGATGACCCTACTGACCTTAAAGGATTGTATGTGCGCAATCGTGAAGGACAAATGATAAGCCTAGATAACCTGGTAAGCTTTGAAGAGGCTACTACACCATCCACCATTTACCATTTCAATCGTTTTAAAGCAGCCACCGTTTCCGCAGGACTGGCACCGGGAAAAACAGTGGGTGATGGAATTAAAGCGATGCAGGACATAGCAGCTAATTTATTAGATGAATCCTTTACGACTCAATTATCCGGTTCCTCCCGAGACTACGCTGAAAGTGGCAGTAATACAAACTTCGCCTTGTTTTTAGCACTTGGTTTAATCTTTTTAATATTAGCAGCACAGTTTGAATCTTTCATTGATCCATTCATCATAATGTTCACAGTGCCTCTTGCAATTGCAGGTGCATTATTATCATTATGGATATTCGGACATACACTTAATATATTTTCTCAAATAGGGATGATTATGCTGATCGGGCTGGTGACTAAGAATGGAATTCTTATTGTAGAATTTGCCAACCAGCAACGCCTGAAAGGTATGGAGAAAACGGAAGCAGCAATCTATGCAGCAAGCCAGCGATTGCGCCCTATCTTAATGACCAGTCTGGCAATGGCGCTTGGAGCTTTACCGATTGCCTTATCGCTTGGTGCAGCAGCTACCAGCCGCATACCTCTGGGCATTGTAATCGTAGGTGGAATCATTTTTTCATTGATACTTACCTTATTTGTTGTTCCGGCAATGTATTCTTATCTCTCTACCAAAAAGAAAAGAAGTGAACTGGATATTTTAGAAGAAGCAGAACAAACAAAAGAAAAGGAAGAACTTGTACATGCATAAGCAACTTCTGGAAATAGTGATCACGCAATCCTCAAATCACATGAAGAGAAAACCAGCGATAATTATATTGTTTTTTTTACACATAGCCCTTTATTCTACAGCCCAACCACGGCCCCTTACATTGAATGAAGCCATTGGACTTTCCCTGGAAAATAATTATGACATTCAACTTTCAAGGAATGATTCTACATTGGCGGCACTGAACAATACTTATGCACAATATGCTTTATTTCCAAGGCTTAATGCAAATGGCGGATTGGTATTCAATAATAATAACCAGAAACAGGAACTGGCAAATGGAACAAAACGTGGAGGAAATGTCAGATCAAATAATCTTGCGGCTTCTGTAAACCTTGACTGGACATTATTCGATGGTTTCCGCATGTTCATTGCCCGCAAAAGATTAAATGAATTGGTGGCACTGGGTACACTGCAGATAAAGTCGCAGGTGATAACAACTGTGGCTGAAGTAATGCGCACTTATTACGACATCGTACGGCAGGAGCAACAGTTGCGGGCTATAGAAGAACAAATGCAACTAAGTGAAGAACGACTCAAAATTTCACAGTATAAATTCGACATTGGCACAGGTGCCAAGCCTGATGTATTACAGGCACAAATAGATCTAAACGGTCAGCGTTCTGCACACCTTACTCAGCAGGCAACCATTAATAAACTGAAAGAGCTGTTAAATGATCTGCTGGCAATACCCATTACTAATGAATTTGTAGTAGCAGATACATCTATTGATATAAATACTAATCTTTTATTGACTGAAGTACAATCAGGAATAGATGCTACCAACCCTCAACTATTACTAGTAAAACAAAATCTTATACTTGCTGATCTTGCTTTGCAGGAACGAAGGGCTGAACGTTTCCCAACTGTTGAATTTAATTCTGCTTATAATTTCAGCCGTACGAGAAACCAATCAGTTGTCAATGAAATTACACAGCCTTTACTCAATCAGAATAAAGGATTGAATTATGGATTCACGGCTACCATTCCTATATTCAATGGGTTTACAAACAAACGCCTTACGAGGGCTGCACAACTCGACATAGAATATCAGCAATTGCTTTATAAAAGAAGTTTAGCCGGAATCAATACAGGCATTTCCGGTTCCTATCGTGATTACGATCTATATAAACGCACTTTGATATTGGAAGAAGAAAATTTGAAATTGGTCAGAGAAAATTTATTTATTGCACGAGAAAGATACCGGCTTGGTATATCTACATTCTTGGAAATGCGTGAAGCCCAGCAAAGCCTTGCAGATGCCACCACGAGATTAATACAGGCACGATACAATAC
>Ga0183260_10000685_pt1 | contig 28712 bp, 15 predicted proteins | sample AntDrymUQ4972206_2_FD_129768 | JGI IMG/M metagenome (GOLD analysis project Ga0183260, IMG submission 129768) | Polar desert sand microbial communities from Dry Valleys, Antarctica - metaG UQ497 (22.06) (version 2) (version 2) | ecosystem: Environmental > Terrestrial > Soil > Desert | place...
CGGGAGCCCCATGCGAACACCGGCGGCAGCCAGGCACGTGTGCCGTCCCAGAACGCAGGCTTGACCATTTCGAACGCCTGATAGGCATAGTAGTTCTGGTTGATCACGTTGGCGTCCGGAAACAGCACGGGCAGCCCGTTCAACCCCGTCCCTCGTCGATCGGACGCAGGCCCCATCGGAATCGCCGATGTACAGAAGTGCGGCCCGGTGGATGTCTGGGCAAGGGCGCAGCCTGCCAGCTCGTCCTGGCTGCGCCCGTAGGTCATCTCGAGAAACGTCGTCGGGTTGAACATGTAACTGGCAGTCGCCACCCAGGAGGAGACGACGGGACGCTGCATCTTCGTGTCGTTGAAGCCTGGAAGCGTGCCGTTGATGGTCTGGTTCCGCTGCTGCCACCCCGAGTACTTGAAGGATGCGCGCAGCTTCTGCGTCGGCTGGTAATCGAGGCGAACGGCGGGTTGCCAGCTCAGCACGCTCTCCGCCGGACGCGTCAGCTCGAAGTTGTAGGCCTGGCCGGGTGCGGTGGCGAGATTGGGCTGCGGCCACTGGTTCAGTATGTTGAGGCCGGTCTGGTAGAGGCGATCCGCCGGGATTCTGCCCAGGACGCCTCCGTCGGCGAAGCAGCCCGCCTGGGTCGTGGCGTTGCACGCGCCGGGCAGCAGCGGGTCCTTGATGAACGGGTACAGATTGCCGTTGTTGTCGGTCGACTGCGAGAAGTCCCCCTGCCGTTCGAGCGCGGTCGGCATGCGATACCGCACGACATTGTTGCCGGCAGTGCGGGGCTGAAACTCGTGCGCGTAGAAAAAGAATACCTTGTTGTCGCCGCCTGGCTTGCCCACGGGACCGCCGATCGAGAATCCCCAGTCCCGCTCCTTCGCAATGGGCTTGGGATCACCGTTCAGCTTGTTGACCTTGCTGTTGCTGTTCCAGTCGGAATTCCGCTCCACGTCGTACAGGGAGCCCCTGAAGTGGTTGGTGCCGCTCTTGGTCACCGCGGTGATCTGCAGCCCGCTCGACCGTCCGTACTCCGCCTGATAGCTGGATGTGAGCACCTTCACTTCGGCGATCGACTCCACGTTCATCTGGAGGATCGGCGCCCCATTCGACCCCGTGTCGACTGCCGAGATGCCGTCCATCATCACGAACGTGGTACCGCCGCCACCGATCCGGCTCATGCCGCTGACGCCAGGGGCAAGGCTGGCAAGCGCCGTAAAACTGCGGCTGGCAATCGGCAGATTCTCCACCGCGTCGGTGGCGATGGTGAAGGACCGCTCCCCGGTGCTCGCCTGGATGAGTGGGACTTCCCCGGTCACGTTCACGACTTCCTCGGTGCCGCCGAGCTCGAGTGCGAGCGACCCGACGGTCGCACGCTCGCCGGCACTGACCAGGAGGCCGGAGTGGCGCAGCGTCTTGAACGAGGGCATCTCCACCTCGACCGCATAAGGGCCCGAGCTCACATTGGCAAAGACGAAGTCGCCGGTGGCGCTGGTCACGACCGGCGCCGATCGGGTGCCCTGGTCTTCGCGCACGAGCGTGACCGTGGCGCCGGGGATGACGCCCCCCTGTGCGTCCCTGACAGTACCGGCGACCGAGCCGTGGTGATCTGCGCGCGTGCTGGGAGCGTGCACGTGAGGACGGCTGCCGTGAGCACGAGTGCTCGGGCGACAGTCCTGGGGCATCGTGTTTTCATGTCGCGGTCCTCCTCCATGATGTCGCAGCCTTCTCGATGGCTCATTTGCCCCCCCCGGCACGCGCGACGAGCTCGTCCACCTTTGCGGCGATGACCTCCTCGACCTCTGGGGCCAGCGGTCCGGGCCGGCCGTAGTTCACCATCGCGCCCCCTCCCTCGTATCCGCCTTCCTCGAGCACACGACGGGAGGGGATGTAGCCCATGACGTCGTTCGAATAGCCCGCCACCCATGTGGTCTCCCAGCCGTACTTGCTCTTGAACCGCAGCGAGTAGTCCACGACGACCTCTCCACCGAGAGCGATCATCGTGAGCCCCGACGCGAACCTCCACGCCTGGACCGGGTAGGGATAGCGGTCCGGTATCCTTCCGTCGCGATCGAGGACGGTCAGCAGCTGCCGGGCGTGCCGGGTCCGCATGCCGGTGGCCGTCCTGAGGCGTTCCTCCAGGTCTCCGCGCGTGGGTGGGGTCTGGAAGGGGATGTTCACGTAGTCGAATGCCGCGGTCAACGGCCCCTGGACCGGCTGCAGCATCCGGCGCACGACCTGCCCGACGGCCGCAGCCATAATCTGCCCGTAGAGCGGTGGCATGTCGATCTCCGATCTCGGTACGGGATCGCAGTCCGCGCCGCACCCATTCACGAACATGGCCGTCGCGCCAGGATGCGCCTGTTCGATCGCGGCCTGTGCATACCCGGGCCAGTCGCCCCCAATCTGGTAATCAGCAGGGGCCGACGTGGCATGGCACGCATACCCGAAGACAATCGCGCGCAGCGCGCCCTCGGTTCCGCGGACCGTCAGCACCGGCACGTCCTGATCCACCGGTCCCGGCAGGTGTCGCATGCCGGCGGCGAGCCGCCGGCGGTTGACCCCGAAACCTGCCGCTCCCTGGCCAAACGCGACCTCCGCCGGCGCCAGGTTCGCGATGGCGCCTCCGATGAGCTCGACGATCTGGTCGAGCACCTGTGCGGTGTACCGCCGGATGACAGCTTCCTGCTCGGCGTTGATGTCCTCGGAGGGCCGGAGCATCGCTTCCCCCGTCACCGCCGGACCGCTGTGCGTGTGAGATCCGTTCAGGACGAGCCGCTCCCGCGGAAGCCGGTGCCGCTCCTGCACGGCGGCCGCGATCATGTCCGACATGCGCCGCGTGTAGGAGTGGAGATCGCTCGTGACGAGCACAGAGGTGGCGCCGGTCTCATCCTGGAGCGCCAGTGCCTTGACGAAGAGATCCTGCCGGACACCGTCGGACGGCCTCGTGCGCGAACCGTATCCCTTCATGAAGATGGGCTGGCGCGGCGTGACGTTCACGCTCGCCACGCCAGCGCGCCATCCGCCGCCGGCTTGCGCGGCGGGCTGAAGGGGCGCCGCCCGTGTCCCTGCGGCCGGCGACAGGCTGGCGACACCCAGAGCCGCTGCGCCGAGGCCGATCCACGTGACATATCGGAGATGTTCAGTGAACATTCGTCGTACCACGCTTTGTCTCCGAAAGCCGATGAAGTCTCACGCAGTTCTCCTGACCAGTCGTGCGAGACGCGGCAGGTGCGCTCTAGAAGCTGTACCGCAGTCCCAATCTGACGCGGCGTTCCGTGAACGCGTTGTTCAAGCTGAAGATGCGCATGAAATCCCCGCTGGTGATCCCGCTGGTGGGATTACCGAATTTGGGGGTATCTGTGACGTTGGTCGCCTCGATCCGCGCCTCCAGACGATGGTTGCCGCGCAGCGGGAACGAACGGAACACCGACAGGTCCAGGTTCCACCCGCCGGGACCACGGAACTGGTTGATCCCGGTATTCCCGAACCGCACGCCGTCCGGCTGGCCCCAGGCTGCCGGATCGTAGTACACGCCGTTGGCTCCAATCTGGCCCACGCGCGTCACCGAACCGACGAGGTCTGCGGTCTGAACGTTCCCGGGCGTGTTCAGTTCATTGGCACTCGCGGTGACGGTAAATGGCGCTCCGTTGAACGCCTGCAGCAGTCCATTGATCTGCCAGTCCCGAATGAGCGCCTTTGTCAGGCTGCCACCGGTCTGCCAGGGGAGCTGGTAGAGCACCGCCATCGTGAACGTGTGCGGACGGCTGCCCCCAGCGGGCGCCCAGTTGCGCGCCTGCGCTTCCGCGGTCGGCAGCTCATAGCTGGTCCCCCGCTCCCAGGAGCTGCTATAGGTGTAATGGCCCTTCAGCAGCAGCCCCTCTCGAAGGGGCCGGCTGACGCCGACCTGCAGTGCCTTGTAGTCCCGTGAAGGGTTCCCGTACGGCGCATAGACGTCGACGGCGAGCTGCCGGCCGTGCGACACGAGGTACGGACGATCGAGCCCCCCGCCGCCAAGCGTCTGCGCGGCGTTGATGTTGTACCTCGTCAACGCGCCAATCACGCGGTTCTGCACGAACCCGACCTCGACCGACACCAGCGGCAGACGCCGCTCGAGGGCGACGTTCCACGAGTGGGTTTTGCCGCGGTTCACCGAATCCGGCACGGCGGTGTGGATAGCGACGGTGTTGGGCAGCGGAAGCCGGCCGCCGCTCAGGTCCGGATCCTGCAGCTGCGGAATGCCCTGGTCCAAAGTCCCGTACCAGCCGAACTGCGTCTCGGTAGCCGGCGGCTGGAACGTCGCGTTGAGCGTGAGGGGATAGCTCCGGTAGCCATAGAACGCGAACTCCCCAATCATGCTCTGCCCGTCGAACATGAGCCCGTAGCCGGCGCGCGCCACCGTGTTGGCGTCGATGCGGTAGATGGCGCCAATCCGTGGCGCGAACAGGTCCTTCGGAGGGTCGATCCCGGCGTTCGTAGGATTGCCGCCGAGGCCGCCGAGGACCATCTCGAGCGTGTTCAGATCGAGCCGTTCCATGCCCCAGCCCTGGCGCTTCAACATCGGGTAATACTCCCAGCGCAACCCGACATCGAGGGTGATATCGGCCGTCGGGGTCCACCGGTCGCGAACGTACAGCGCGTGCTGGAACTCGTTACCGGTGAAGTTCTGGAACTGATAGGCCTTGGCGGCCGTGCCGACCATGCCGAGGAGGAAGGCCGCATACTGATTGTAGAAGTTACCGGTCTGCGACCCGGTCCCGAATGTCCTCGTGGCGTTGGTCGCGAACGTGAAGATGCCCCGCGGGTTGGTCACCGACGGCTGCCAGTCATCGAGCGTCAGGTGATTGAGGAAGTACCCCGCCTTGATGTCATGGGAGCCGGCCAGCTTCGTCAGGTTGACGTTCAGCGACTCGCTGTACTCGTCCCGGTAGATCGGGCTCCACGACGGCGTGTTGCCGAGCGCCGTGAACCCGGTAGTGAACTGCGGCATCCCCGCATACCGCGGATCGCCGCGTCCCTGGTCGTTGGTCCCGGGCACGCCGAGCTCGAGGCCGATCATGCCCATGTTGAAGTCGGGCGAGCTGACGAACTGGTCCTGCGTGGCGATGCCGATCGAGCCGTCCAGCAGCAGCGTCGGACTGAGCGTCCATGTATGTCCCAGAGCGATCTGCCAGACTTTCGTGTCGCCACCGTCGTCGTCCGAGGCGCCAATCGGGAAGGTGAACAGGTCGTCCACGAGAGCGTTCATGTGGCTCACCTTGCCCCAGATCTGGTGAGCCGGGGTGCGGTTCCAGTTCAGCTTGAAGTCGAAATTGTGCCGGTCCGTTGTGCTCCGACGTACCGTGCGATAGTTATTCGTGAGATTCCCGGCGCCGGTGCCCTCGACGTTCGGCAGCGGGTACATGGCGAGCAGCGCCCGGGAAATCGGGTGCACCCGTCCGGCCGGGATCGTGTTGTCGGCGAACTGCACGCGCCCGGCGGTTGCAGCGGTCAGGTTCGCCGAGAGCGGATCGTAGATGCGCTGCAGCGCGCCGTCTGCGTTGAACGCCCGGCTGAAATCGCCGCTGCGCAGCGCCGCGTCCGGTACCGAGAAGAACGCGTATTGCTCGAGGCGGCTCAAGTAGCCCTCGTACGACCCGAAGAAGAACACCTGGTTGCGCCGAATGGGCCCACCCAGCGTGCCACCGAAGATCTGCCGCTCGATCGGAAGCTTCGCCGGCTGTGCACCGCGGCCGAAGTAGTACGGCGTCGCGTTCAGCTTCTCGTTGTTGAAGAACTCGAATACCGCCCCCCTGAACGTGTTGGTCCCCGACTTGGTGACGACGTTGATCGCCGCGCCCGCTGCCATGCCCTGTTCGGCGCTCATGCTCCCAGTCGTGATGCTGACCGTCTCAATCGTCTCGGCCGGCGAGACATACGCTGTATGGTGCGGCATCGTGACGAATGTGTTCGCGGTACCATCGGTGCGGGTGGCGTTGGCATTACCGCTCTGGCCGTTGACCGACATATTCAGGGATCGCTGCGGCGTGTCGGTCTCGGCATTCTGGAACGTCGGCGGCAGCGAACCGGGCACGAGCACGACGAGGGACTGGTAATTCCTGAACTGGTTCAGTGGCAGGTTCGTGATTGCCTCGGATTGGAGGTCCGTACGGACATCCGCTCTGTCGGTCTGCAGCAACTGAGCCTCTGACTGCACCGTGACCGTCTCGGTGAGCGCCCCGACCTCCAGCGTCACGTCGATGCGGCTGATCTGGCCGACGGTGACAGGCACACCGGCACGGACGGTTTCACGAAACGACGGCAGCGTGACCTTGACGTCGTAGCGCCCGGGCAGGACGTTGACGAAGTTGTAGGCACCCTGGCCGTCGGTGACGGTCTCGCGTGTGAGGTTCGTTCCGGCTTCGGTGATGGTCACGCTCGCGCCGGGAAGGACAGCGCCCTGCGCGTCACGGACGACGCCGACGAGCCCTCCCCATGCCATCTGTGCTGCCGCCGTCGGGCACAGCAGTGCAGAACCGAGGATCACGATGCCCGCAACCCGAGGCGCTCGTGAACGCAACGTTTCGTACATTTCACGCATGTGCTTTCCTCCCCTTGTGTGGCCGGCCGCACGGCCCCCGGCCACGCCTGCATGGCTGCGCCGCGTGCGCACCTGACGTTACTCGGTGTCGACGTGCAGCTCGACGATCTGGTTGGGACGAATGGTGATCAGCATCGATGAGCGGTCCCGTCTGTAATACTCCGTGTTCCATCGATCCGTCAGCCCCGACGTCCTCTCCGGCAGGGGTTGACCGCCGACGCGCACCCTCGTCGCACTCGCGTCGGGGATCGTAAACGTGAGCGTCACGGCGTTGTCGTACACCTTCGGATCGAGCGTGTGGTGCACAGCGAACCGCACCCACCCCTCACGCGTCCCGAGCGGCGTGACGACGGTGTCCTCGCGCACGATTCGGTACGCGTACAGCGGCCCCAGCGGGACATACCAGACGTCAGGCCGCCCCCCGATGTGCGCGAGGTGCTGCTCGAAGAACTGATCGGCACCGAAATCGAGCAGGCTTGGATGGGTTGCGAACTGGTAGATGCCACCTTCCGCGCCCTGGCCTGCCCCGCGGTCGCGCCCTGCGCCGCCACCGCGCCCGGCTGGGGCCACGCTCAGGTCCGGATGAATCTCGTCGAACTTGCGATTCAGCAGCGCGACATCGGTCCGGCCAGCCGGTGCGATGCCGCCCTGCCGCTGCACCACCTGTGTGTAGGCCGCCCTGTATGGATCGGCCGCCCAGGACTGCAGGTCAGGGACGATGTGGCCGCCGCGTCGTTCATCCGGATAGGTGCGAGCCACGAGATACCCGGCCTGGCGCAGCCGCTCATGGACGAACTCGTAGTCCGCACAATTGCCACACGGATAGACCCAGGTCCACACGTATCGCTGTCCGGTCTGCGCAAGGATGTCGTCACGCGACCCTTCGATCTCGTCCCGGCCGTACGCGCTGCGGCAGAATGTCGAGGTGTCCGGCCACTGGCACAGATGACGCCTGGCGTGGGAGCCGATCTCATGGCCGTTCTCGACCGCGGCGCGCAGCCGAGGCCAGAGTTCCGTGATGGGCCCGCTCTGGGTGCTGATCGCGATAGTCGCCTTGAGCCCGTAGGCGTCGAGGGAATCGAGTGCTTTCAGGACAGCGAGGTTGGAGTCGTCGAACGTCCCGGTGACAACTGTCCGGGTCCGGTCGAGGAACTTGGTCAGCCCGCCGTACCGCACAGATGGGTGTGGCTCGGCGGCGCGCAGGTCCGCGGAAGTCGCGCCGAGCCGTTCGAGCGCGTCTCCCTCGAGCACTCCGACACGCGCGTGTTCCACGGCGGGCTGTTCCTGGGCGCTCGCCAGCGTCAGGCCGGCGAGGGCAATCAGGACAGCTGCCCGAGGCATGTCCCGCATCGGCCTCACCGCCTCAACCCATGGATGACGCTCGTCACCGCCTGCGTGAGATCAGCTTCCACTCGCGGGGTGAACGGCGAGGTGCGCGGCTCGTATCCACCCTCCTCGAAGCCCCGGGCCGTCGGCAGGTAGCCGAGCCAGCCGTTCGTGTAGCCGAAGTACAGCGTGTGCGAGAACGGCGAGCGCTCTCGGACGTCAATGGCAATCTCGCAGAACAACTCGACAGGCGCCGACCAGATCAGCGCGTCGTTGATACGCACGAACCGGATGGGCAGTCGGACGAGCGCCCGCTCGCCGGTGCCCGCGTAGGCCCGCAGTTCGTCCGGCCACTCGAGCTGTTCCTTGCGTGGCGTTTCGACGATCCTCTCGACGTGGTGGATGCTCACGTCCCCCGTGCCGGGTCCCAGGGATTCGAGCGTGGCCAGCACCCGGTTGCCGAGCAGGACCCGGAACTCGGGCAGATGGCCGCTGCGGGCGTTCGCGTAGACGGAGTAGATCGGTGCGATGTTGCCGGCCGCGCCGTTGACATACAGAACAGTTCCGCCGAGCTTCTCCTCGAGGTAAGTGGTAACCACGCCTGGCCCGTCTCCGCTGATGCTCAGGTTCTGCCCGCTCATGACGGTGCCGTGCATGGCGTAGTTGACGACAAGGGCAAGGGGTGTCCCGTCGGGCCGCGTCAGCCTTATGAGACTGAACTGGCGATCCACCGGGCCTTCGGGATTCAACCCGATCGATACACGACCGTCGACGTCTCTGGCGCGACGATTGATATTGGCAAAGGCCACACCGGTCCCGAAGGCAATCTGGGCGGGCTCGAGCCGGTCGCGCGCGGTTCGAACCGCGTCGATGAGCGCTCTCGTGGTCTCGGCTGTGTACTCCCGATCCCACTCGTGATCGGATCGGCCGAGTAGCGTCTTGTAGATGTCTGGCGGACCGATCTCAGGCGCGGCATGCGTGTGAGTGACGCTCCAGAGCACGTGCTTCGGATCGATACCCGTTTCTGCCTGCAGCGCGGCCATCACGCTGTCGTACAGGCCAGGCGAGAAGAGGCACAGATCGCTGGAGATCAGATAGAACGGCGTCGAGCCGGCCTCGAGAGCGACGATGCGATGGTAGATGTTGTCGAGGACGCCTGTGGACTGCCGCGCGCCATAGCCTCCGAGCCACTTTGGGCTCTGCGGCGTGATATCCACCTTGACGGCCGACGCCCGAAGCCCGGTCGTGCCTGCCGCACCCGTCCCGTTGGGAGGCTGTCCCGCGGGCCGCGCCTGCTCGCGTGCGTCCGCTGCGAATGGCACGCCTATCATCATGACCATCAGTACGCCGGTGGCCCTGAGGAACGGGTGGCGAACTACCCTCATCATCCTGACTCCCTTCGAGGCTGGCAGAGACGTCCAAGCGGTCCGCCGAGGCTCGGCTGGCTCTGCCTAAAAGCTGTAGCGGACCGCGACCCGAACCTCACGCCCGGAGAACGCGCCGTTCAACCCGAAAATGCGCATGAAATCGCCGCTCGTGAGGCCACCCGTCGGGTTGCCGAACTTCGGAGTGTCGGTGACATTGTTCGCCTCGATGCGACCTTCGATCCGATGTGGCCCCGCCAGGGTAAAGGCCCGGAACAGCGAGAGATCGAGGTTCCACCCTCCCGGCCCGCGGAACTGATTCAGGCGCGTGTTACCGAAGCGGACACCTTCGGGCTGCGCCCAGGCGCCTGGGTCGTAATACACGCCGTCCGCACCGATTTTTCCTATTTTGGTGAGTGTGCCAACCAGGTCCGCCGTCTGCGTATTGTTGGGTGTGTTCAACGCCGTGCCGTCGGCCGTGACGGTGAATGGTGACCCGCTGAAGGCCTGGAAGATCCCGTTGATCTGCCAGTCGTTGATCAAGGTCTTCGCAGGACTCCCGTGGCTCCCGGCGCGCTGCCAGGGCAGCTGGTAGACGAAGGACATCGTGAGCGTGTGCGGCCGGTCGGTCCCCGCGAGCGCCCAGTTGCGGTCCTGCGCCTCCGCCGTCGGAAGCTGGTAACTTGTCGCCAGCGACCACGATCTGCTGTAGGTGTAGTGCCCCTTGATGAGCAGCCCATCGACGAATGGGCGGGTAACCCCCACCTGCAGCGCGTTGTACCTCGCCTTTCGGTAGGGCATGAACACGTCCACCGCAAGCTGCCGTCCGTGGGAGATCAAGTAGGGTCGATCGAGTCCCCCGCCGCCCATCGTCTGCGCGTTGTTGACGTTGATGGCCGTCAGATCACCGACCACCCTGCTGCCCACGTACGCGACATCGACCGACACTACGGGCAGACGCCGCTCGAACGCCACGTTCCACGAGTGCGTTCTGCCCCGGTCGACTGTCTCCGGGACAGCGGTCCGCATACCGACAGCGTTCGGCAGAGGGACGCGACCCGTACTGAGGTCAGGCCCCTGGAGGAACGGAATGCCCTGATCGAGTGTGCCGTACCAGCCGAACTGCGCCTCCGCGGGAGAGGGCTGAAAACTGGAGTTGAGGACGAGCGGGTAGCTGAAGTCCCCGCCCAGCGCCGCCTGAGAACCCATATTCAGGGGATTGATCGTCAGACCGTAGCCGCTCCGAAGCACGGTCTCGCCGTTCAGGCGGTAGACCAGGCCGGCCCGGGGGACGAACGTATCCTTCGGCGCGCGGAGCCCCATGTCCTGCGGATTGCCTGCGACACCGCCGATGAGCACATCGAGCGTGGCGAGATCGAGCAGCTCGATCTGCCGGTCGGCACGCCTCATGATCGGGTAGTACTCCCACCTGACGCCGAGATCCAGCGTCAGCTTCTGACTCACCGTCCAGCGGTCGCGGACGAACAGCGCGTGCTGCCGCTCGTTGGAGGTGAATAGCTCGTACTGGTAGCTCTTGCCGGCAGTGTTCACCAGGCCGAGCAGAAAGGCTGCGTAGGTGTTGTAGAAGTTCGCCGTCTGCGAGCCGGCGCCGAAGGTCCTCGTCGCATTCCCGGCGAAGGTGAAGGCCCCGCGGGGGTTGGCCCGTTCCGGCTGCCAATTGCTGAAGATCAGCTGGTTGATGAAGTACCCTGCCTTGAGGTCATGTCGCCGGATGATCTTGGTGATGTTCGTGTTGAACGAGAACGTCTTCTGATCCATGAAGATCGGACTCCACGTCGGCGTGTTCCCCAAGGGCGTGAAGCCGGTCGAGAAGTTTGGCATGCCGGCATAGCGTGGATCCCCCCGCCCCTGGTCGTTGACACCGGGAATTCCCAGGGCCAGCCCCATCATCCCCAGATTGAAATCCGGCGAGCTGACGACCTGATCATTGGCCGAGGCCCCGAACGAGCTGTCCAGGAGCAACCTGGGACCGAGCGTCCACGTCTGGCCGGCTGTGAACTGGTACACCTTCGTATCACCGCCGGCTTCGTCGGACGACCCGATAGGAAAGGTGAAGAGATCGCTGACGAACGCGTTCATGTGACTGAATTTGCCCCAGATCTGGTGGGCGCTCGTCCGGTTCCAGTTGACCTTAAAATCGATGTTATGGCGGTCCGTCGTGTCCCGGCGCGTGGTGCGATAGTTGTTCGTCAGGCCTCCCGCACCGGTGCCCTCGACATTGGGCAGCGGGTACATCCCGAGGAGGGTCCTGGCGATCGGATGGATCCGCTCGGACGGGATCGCATTGGTTGCGAACTGCTGACGGCCCGCAGTTGCGGACGTGAGGTTCGCCGACATCGGATCGTAGATCGCCTGCAGGGTGCCGTTGGCGTTCAGTGCGGTGCCGAAATCACCGTTCCGTAGCGCCGCGTCCGGAACGCTGAAGAACTGAAACTGCTCGAGCCGGCTGAGGTAGCCTTCGTACGAGCCGAAGAAGAAAAGCTGGTCGCGGCGGATGGGTCCGCCCAGGGTACCGCCGAAGGTCTGACGTTCGATGGGCCGTTTCGCCGGCGCCGCACCCCGGCCGAAATAGTATGGGCTTGCATTCAGCTTTTCGTTGTTGAAGAACTCGAAGGCCGAGCCCTTGAGCGTGTTCGTACCGGACTTCGTGATGACCGTGATCGCTGCGCCGGACGCCCGCCCCGTCTCGGCGTCCATGCTGCCGGTCGTGATGCTGACGGTGTCGATCGTCTCAGCGGGTGACACGTACATGGTGTGGTGCGGCATCGCCAGGTTGACATTCGTCGCCCCGTCAGTGAGCGTCGTGTGCGCAGCCCCGCTCTGCCCGTTGACGGTCATGTTCAGTGACCGCTGCGGCGTATCGGTCTCGGCATTCTGGAACGTCGGCGGCAGCGAGCCCGGCACCAGCACGGTGAGCGCCTGATAATTGCGGAAGCGATTGAGCGGCAGATTCGTGATCTCGTCGGCCCTCAGCTCCGTCTTGACTTCGGCCGTGTCCGTCTGCAGCAGCTCCGCGGCCGACTTCACGGTCACAGTTTCACTCAGCTCCCCCACCTCCAGCGCGATGTCGACGCGGCTGATCTGACCAATCGTGACAGGGACGCCGGCCCGCACCGCTTCACGAAATCCCTGAAGCGCCACTTTGACGTCGTACTGCCCTGCGAGGACGTTCGCGAAACTGTACGCCCCTTGCGCGTCGGTGACGCTGTCTCGCGTCAGGTTCGTACCGGTATTCACGAGGGTGACAGTCGCACCCGGCACGACACCGCCCTGCGCATCTCTCGCGTTGCCCACAACCCCGCCGTAGAGCGTCTGCGCCGGAGCCGGCACGGCTGCAAGGACGAGCAGACAAGCGCTGGCGATTACTGCCGGCAGCGATGGACGTTTGAGACTCTGCGTCACGGATGACCTCCTCACCGCACGGGAGACTGGGACCGACCGTCGGACGGCTCCGGCGGTGCCCTGTAGAGCCGAAGGCGCTGGATCGACCAGGCCGGCGCGCTGTCTCCCGCCGCCGTCTGGGTGATGCGCACGAATCTCGCGCGCACGGGCGCGAACGGGATGACGGTTGTCACCCCCTCGCCCTGGCCCTCAGCCACGGGGTCGCCCCACGTGTGTCCGTCCATCGATACTTGAACCCGGTACGCTCTGGGGAATGTGCCGACCGGCGGCGGACCGCTACGGCCGCCGCCCTGCACGGGAGAGGTGAACTCGATCTCCGTCAGCAGGACCGAGGCCGGCAGCTCGACCTGGTACCACATGCCGGGCTGCTGCGGCCCGGCGGTCCACCCCGCGTAGTTGAGGCCACCGGAAGCGCCCTCGGCGTTCTGGCGGGCGGTGGCTTTCCACGTCGCCTCGGGGAGCACCGGTGTGGGCAGCGAGGCCTCGAGCTCCTCCACCGTCCAGAGCGCCCTCCTGCCGGCGCTCGCCCGCCGGGCCCTCCCCACGTCCGCTGGTGTGACGAACGTGCCCGTATTGCCGAAGGCGTTGCGCACATACGACGTCACGGCCGCAATCCAGTCGTCACTGTTTGCACCCATGGGCACCATCACCTGCGTGTAGGTCTGGCCGTCGATCGTGCCGGTCAGACCGTGCAGCGTCGCCTTGACGACGTAATCGCGATGCGCCAGCACTCTGGGTGAACCCACGAGGGACGGCGCCCTCACCATCGCCTCCCCCTCCGCCCGCTCGCCGCGACCGTCGGGGCCGTGGCAGGTGGCACACAGCTCCTTGTATATCGTCTCGCCCCGCTGGAGTACCGCTTGCTGGCCGCTCGTGAATGCGTCGCGGCCGCGACCGCCCGTGAGCGTCGATACCGGCTTCAGCATCTGACTCCCGACGTGCTGCACGCCGCGCGCCGGGTTGGCCCCCTGCGCCGCCTGGACGGTGCCGGACAGATCGGGCGCCTTGAACAGATGCAGGGTGAGGAGTGCCTGAATGACCACGTCTGTGTCGGCGTCACGCGCCGCCCTCTCATAATGGGCAAGCAGTGACCGGTCGCCGGCCTTGTAGAGCGTTTCGCTCGCGCGGATCGCCTGAATGCGCATGCCGGGATCCTGGTCCTGCATCAGGGCGCGCACCAGCGCGCCGTCGAGCGCACCCAGCCCTTCCAGCGTCCAGAGTGCATGAAATCTCGCCACAAGAGTGCCCGAAGACTGCACTCGCTGCCGCAGGGCCGGCACGACCGACTTGTCCCCCTTCAGCACCAGCAGCTGCTGCGCCGTGTCGCGCCACCAGCCGTTCGGATGCGAGAGGTGCGCGACGAGCTGCGAGGGCGTTTCCTCGAGCATCCGGGGCCGCGTGCGGTCGCGCTCCAGGCCCTCGTACGTCAGGCGCCAGATGCGCCCGTATCCCAGGATCTTGTGCAGTTGATACTGATCAATCTTCTGCCGCAGGTACGTGCCCTCCTTCGCCCAGGGGGCACCTTCGATGATGCCGCGATACATGTCGGCGATGTAGAGCGTGCCGTCGGGCGCCGTGGCCACGTCAACCGGTCGAAAGAGTGGATCGAGCGACCGGATGAACTCCGAGAGCGGGTATGCGTTCCTGAGCTGCGTCAATCCCTCAGTTTTCACCGGCGTGAGCCGCCGGACGATCCGTGCCACGACCTCCCCGTAGAGATACTCGCCTACCAGATCCTTCGGGAGCCGGTCACCGCGATAGATCTCGCTACCCGCGGACGCCGTCGAGCGAATCAGCGAGCCATCCGGTATGCGCGTGCCAGGCAGCCCCGCCTGAATGTCCCCGATCAGGATCGGCGCCCCCCAGGTGATGTTCAGGTCCGGCTCGAACCGATCGGGGATGTCGAAATTGCCGTAGTGGATCGGGAACTGGAAGTACCCCGGCATCCCGCTCGCGCCCGCTTGAAACCAGACCTTACCGCTGTCGTCCTGGCTGATGCCCCACTGTGCGCCGTTGGTGCCGGTCGGCTCCCGGAGCAGGCCGGTCGGGGTCCACCGGAGACGAAAGGAGTTGTAGGTGCTGTACATCCAGTTGTCCATCGCCCAGAAGAGGCTGCTGGGCTGATGCTCGATGTTGCCGGGCCGCCCGAAGCCTGCCGTGAACAGCTCTTTCCGGTCCGCCACGCCGTCCCCGGTCGTGTCCGTGTACTTCCAGATCTCGTCCTGGTGGGTCTCCATGGTCAGGATGCTGTTTGCGCCGAACGGGAGGACGAAGCGCGGAAACACCAGCTTGTCGACGAAGACGCGGTGGTGCTCGTACACGCCGTCGTTGTCCCTGTCCTCGTGCACCGAGATCCGGCCGATGGGCGGCACCAGGTCAATTCCGTCCAGGGTCTGGTCGTAGCCTCGCAGCTCGACCACGAACATGCGGCCGTTGCCGTCGAAGGCGATCTGCCCCGGCTCCTCGATGACAGGATCGGAGAGCACCGGATCCAGGCGATAGCCTGGCGGAAGCCAGAAGCGGGTGGCCTGTTCTTCCGGGCGAAGCGGAAGGACCGGAGGCTTCGGCGACAGATCGGCGGCGGCATTGGCGGGATCGTCCGCTGCCGGCGCGGCCACGAATCCTGGTCCGCCCGTAGCGGTGGGCACCGGGGAGGCAGCCTGGCCCGATCCCGCCGCGTCAGCACTCCCGGCGGGCGGCTGCCCAGGGGTCTGGTCGTCCTTCTCACGCCTGCCGTCAGCCGCAGGAGAAAGGAAGGACAGCCAGATGATGATGGCGGCCGCGAATGCGGCCACCCTCAAGGCAGGACGTCCAGACGGGACAAACATGTGTCGATTGACTCCCACGCGCACTCCCACCACGAAGCTCAGCACTTCCGAGTTTTGCCGCGCGCCCAAAAATGTCCTCCCGCGGAACATAGACGCGCCGGGCGTGGAAAGTCTTTTGAGAGGGCGTGAAATTCATTGGAAGATTGTGAAAAGTCTTCGCCGCCTCCTTAAGTGACCGAAGCCAGGCTGCCGACCAGAATCTGGACGCCTGGAGTACAATCCCACCCACGCAGCCAACACGATTGAGGAGCGGCACCAGCCGTTCTGCGCCGCCATGTTATTGACTCCAGGACCAGCGGATCCGCTGTACGCGTTCGGCGCTTTCGTCGCCGATCCCGTTGTGGGTCGCCTGTACCACCGTGGTGACGAAGTGCCGCTCACGCCGAAGTCGTTCAAGGTGTTGATGGTGGTGCTCGGATCCCGGGGCCGGCTCGTCGACAGGGAGGAGCTCTTCCGGCACGTCTGGCCGGACACCTTCGTTGAGCCGAATAACCTGGCTCGCAACGTATCCATGATCCGCAAGGCGCTCCACGAGCGCGACAGCGATCATGAATACATCGTCACAGTGAGTGGCCGTGGCTATCGCTTTGTCACCCCCGTGTCACAGATCTCCCGTGCCGATTTCAGCGCCGGTTTCGGACCAACTCAGCCGCCGAATACGGTCGAGGCGATCCCGGTCCAGGCGCATAGCTCGGGTGAGGTCGCGGTCCACGCTGCGGCGGACGCTCCCCGCGGCGGGCCGGCCCGTCCGGAGGACGCGGGGCGAAGGACCTGGCGTTGGTCCCGGCGACCCCTGGCCATCGGCGCGATGCTCGTCTTGTTTCTCGGTTCGGCGGGCGCCTTGCTGGTCGGATCGCTCACTCGTCCTGGAGATCCGATTGCCCAGCGGCGGCTGTGGCAGCTTTCGTCCGCGGGGCGGCTGGACGGCGAGCCGGGATGGTCGCCCGACGGCCAGTCGATCACCTACAGCTCCGACCGCGACGGCAGCTTCAAGATCTGGACGCAGCGAGTCAGCGGCGGCAGCCCCGTCCAGGTCACGTCCGGACCCGATCGCGACTGGCAGCCGTCCTGGTCGCCGGACGGACGGCATATCGCGTTTCGGTCGCAGCGCGACGGCGGCGGAATCTTCGTGGTCCCGATCGCCGGCGGTGGCGCGCGCCGGCTTGCCGGGTTCGGATATCAGCCAGCGTGGTCTCCTGACGGATCGCAGCTTCTGTTCTGCGAAGGTCGGGATGTGTACACCGTCGGACTTGATGGCACCGCCCCATTTCATCTTGCGAGCGTCGCGCTGTCGAGCCAGACTGACAGGTGCCGGGTCGCGTGGCATCCCGACGGTCGTCGGATTTCAGCATACACATGGGAGCGAGGAGGCTGGGGGTTCTGGACCGTATCGCTGGCGGGCAGCCCGCGCGTTCTCTCGCGGATAGCCGCGCCCGTGGAGCAACGCCTGGCTGAGGCCGAACTCCGCCTGGGGGCTTTCGCCTGGGCACCGGCCGGAGACGCACTCTATTTTGAAGGCCGCACCGAACGAACACAGAACGTATGGCGCATTCAGGTCAACCCGCGCACGCTCGAGTGGATCGCCGGGCCGGATCGCCTGACGACGAGTTCAGGCCTGGAAAGTGGCCTCGCGGTGGCGCCGGGCGGCAAGCGCCTGGCATTTGGCAGCCGGTTCGAACGCACGAGCGTGTGGTCTCTTCCCTTCGATCCGGTCGCGGGACAGATCACCGGCGAGGGCGAGGCCATCACGCCTGAGGGTGCGAACGCGAAGATCCTCGACATCTCACCAGACGGCCGCGACCTCGTGTATCGCGTGAACTCCCGCAGCACGGACGAACTCTGGATCCGTGCGCTAGATCGGCAGGCCGACCACTTGCGCAAAGTGGAGGTGGACGCGGAAATCATTCATCCCCGGTGGTCCCGTGACGGCACGCAGTTGGCCTATGTCAGGCGGCCTGCGAATCGGACGCAGACCGCATCGGTCGTCCTTCTCGCGGCGCATGGGGAGAACGAGCACCAGGTTGTGCCGGTCCAGGCTCCAGAAATGGTCTACGACTGGAGCCCTGATGGCAAGTCCTTGCTTGTCCGGTGCCGATCGAACTCGATCCGGTCCGCGATTTGCCGGCTGTCGTTGTCCGTGTCGGGCTCACGCCCGGAGTTGCACGTCATTGCCTCAGACGTGGATCGGAATCTCTTTGCGGCCGCCTACTCGCCGGACGGACAGTGGGTCAGTTTCATTGCCGCGCCAGATCTCAGCCGATCGACCGTGTTCATCAGCCCCTCGACGGGCGGTCCCTGGGCTGCCGTGACCGACAGCGGCGACCATTGGTTCAAGGACCTTCCCCGCTGGTCTGCGGACGGGCGGACGCTGTACTTCCTGTCGAACCGCACGGGGTTCTGGAACCTGTGGGGTCGGCGGTTCGGTTCGGACGAGGGCACCCCGCTTGGCGAACCATTCCAAGTGTCCCACTTCGATACGGCTGTGCGGATGGTGGGGCCTGAGGTCTCTGCCCTGCAGATCGCGATCACCCGTAACCGTCTGATCCTTCCGGTCACGCAGACGTCCGGCGCCATTTGGATCCTCGAAAGCATCGACAACTGACGGGTCGATCGCAGCCGCGCTTCCCGCTACTCGCTTCCTGCTTCCCGCTGCCTGCTCCCGCTTCCGAGCTACCCGCTGCCTGCTGGACGATTGGAGAGATTGGCAAGGCCGCACGTTGGGAGTTGGGCATTGGGAGTTGGGCGTTGCGCGGCCTGCGCTCAGTTGCCGCTCAGGAACGCGACCAGGTCGGCGACATCCTGCGTGGTGAGGCCCAGATGCGCGGCGCTCATCATCAGCGAATCCGCCATCCGGCGACGGGAGGCGACGCGGTCGGCAGGGATGATCTGCGTGATCCCCCCCATGCTGCGCATCATCAGCGGATCGTCCTGCTTGAGCAGGAGACCCTGGATCGTCAGCCCGTCCTTCGTCTGGAGCTCCGTGCCGTCGTAGCCATGCGCGATCTCGGCGTTCGGGTTGACCAGCGCCGTCGCAATCACCTCGGCAGACTTGCCCTGCCCCCAGCCGTCCAGCGCCGGCCCCAGCTCGGCCCCCGTGCCCTCGACGGTGTGGCACATGAGGCAGCGGGTGACGGTTGTCTTTCCCCGGCCCGCATCCCCCTTGAGGCTCACGATCTCTGTGATTGAAAGCTCCGGGAGGTCCGCTGGCGCCGGGGGTATGACGGCCTCCCGCAGCACGATCGTCTCGGGATCGTAGATGCCGGCCGCCTTGAGCGCCGGGCGCAGCCCATGATCCGCCCAGTGGTTCGTCATACGGTTCAGCAGCCACCACGTCGCCTGCTCACGGAAGGGGCCCACCGCCTGGGCCAGAGTGAGCATGGCCTTGGAGGCCGCGGGATCCTTGACGAACGCCAGGGTATCGAGCGCCAGGCGGCGATCGGCCGCCGGCAGCTTCGCGGACGCTGCGCGGGTCGTCAGATTGGGCACCGCAGCAGGCACGTGCAGCCGCCAGGCAAGCCGTGCGAACGTGCCCGACCACGTCGTCGGATCGTCCTTGACCCCGAGCTCCCGCCGCAGGCGGTCGTACAGCTCCGGCTCCTTCCCGGTGGCGCCGGTTCCAAGCGCTTCCAGGTAAGTGCGATCCTGCCCGTCGTAGCCCCGCGCGATCTCGACAAGGATGTCGAGCGACGCTGCGGCAGGCTGGTCCCGCAGGGAGAGGGCCACCTCACGGCGCACGCCCGGGTCCGTGTCGCGGGCGAGACGGGCCGCGACCGGGAGGACGTCGAGATCGGCGCGCCGCATGCCTCGATACGCCGCAATCCTCAGCGCCGGCTCGGTATACGACTCGGGCGACCCCGCCCGCTTGCGACCCTCAGGACCAAGCTGGTACAGGAGGTGGATTGCACGGCCGCGCATATAGAGGTTCGGGTCGTCGAGCAATGCCGCAACCGCGTCCACGGCAGCCGCGCCGCGCGCCTTCAGCCCTTCGAAACCGATTGCCCGGACGTTCACCGCCGGTGACCGCAGCGCCGTAATCAGTCCCTCGACAGTCGCCGGGTCGAAAGCCGGTACTTTAGGCGTGAAACCTTTCGGAGCGATCCGATAGATGGCTCCGGACGTGGTCTCGTCAAGAGCCTGGTGCCCGCCCACCCTGGCGTCGATCCAGTCGCTGACGTAGAGGGCGCCGTCCGGTCCGATGGCGATGTCGGAGGGGCGGAACAGGGTCGCGACCGCTCCGGTCACACTTCGGTTGCCCCCGAGAAAGTCCGACCCGGCGTACTGCTGCTTCACGTTCGACGTGAAGAAGATCTTCCGCTCGAGCGCGAACCCGGCGCCTTCCCGCGCCGGCTGGTAGGCGAACACCTCGTTACGCCCAGGCTCGGCCGCAAAGAAGGTCCCCTCCCGCGACGGGCCGAGCGCGCCGTTCTCATAGAAGACGTTGCCTGTCGGCGACCCGCCCCCGTAGACGTCCCCCGCCGGCGTCATGCCCGGATCCTCCTGGCGCCACTCCGCAACGGGAATCGACTGCCCCGGCCGGCGATCCGCCTGCCAGGTCCGCTGGCCGTCGTTCGACGAGAAGCCGAAATTGGCGTACTCCATCACCCAGCTCACGCGGCAGGCCGGGGGGTCGTCGTTGTCGTTCTGGAACACGTCGCCGAGCGAGGTCACCGACTGTTCGTAGCTGTTGCGGTAGTTGTGCCCGATGATCTCCACGCCTGTCCCGTCGGGATTCATCCGCGCGGTGAATCCTCCCACATACACATGCCCGTCGTCGCTGGGCTTCCCGGCATGCTCAGCAGGATCGTGCGGGAACTTGAAGGGGCCCACGGGAGTGGGTCGATAGGACCCGAAGATCCGGAACGTCTTCCCCGACCGGTCGGTGAACATCGCCCCGGTGTTGCCGGCGTTGAACACCCACTTGCCGTCGGGACCGACCGTCACCGAGTGGAGCGAGTGGTCATGGTTGATGCCCTGGAAACCGGTCAGGAGCACCTCTCGCGTGTCCACCGCCGGATCGAAACGGAGGTTCCGGTCCACGTCGGTGTAAACAATGAGGTCGGGCGGTTGTGCCACGACGATCTTGTTGTCGATGACCGAGACACCGAGCGGCGCAATGAGGGCAGGCTCCTGCACGAACGTATGCGTGCTGTCAGCCGTGCCATCGCCGTTGGTGTCCTGCAGCACGACGATGCGATCGCCTTCCGGCTGCCGGGCATGGTGAGAGCGATAGCGAACACCTTCTGCCACCCAGATGCGGCCGTCCTTGTCGATGTCGATGTTGGTCGGGTTGTGCAGCAACGGCGATGCGGCCCACAGGGTCACCTCGAGCCCTTCCGGCACCTGGAAGAGCTCGAGCGGAATGCGTACCGGTTGTATGGCCGGCGCGGCACCAGCCTGCGTGGCGGGGGAGGCGGGCGTCTGGGGAGGCGCGGACGCCTGCGGAGGGGCTGCAGCCAGGAGCAGCAACACGAGCATCACGCTCAGCGGAGAAACGGCATGTCGATGCATAGAACTCCAGAATTGATTCAGCGTCGCATCCCGCGGCCGGCGACGACTCGTGCTGGCCTGAGCCAGGGCGGGCCGCGGTCCAGGGGTGCAAGTTTATACGATGCGATAATGTCGACGAAGGGGATGCCATAATGCACGAACTCATGCATCGCAGACACCTCACCCTGGCTCTCCTTCTCATCAGCGTGTTCCCCATCTCCTCGGCCGCGGAGGGGGATATCAGCACAGGGCAGGGGACCACGGCGGGCGCCCCTCGCTCCATCCGCGCGCTCTACGTGACCGGCGGTGGTTTTCACGAGTTCGTGAAGCAGGAGAAGATCCTGCCACCCGGCATTGCCGAGCGCGTCAAGGTCCACTGGACGGTCGACCACACGGCCGGCACGTCCACCGAGGTGATGATCGACCGGCACAAGAACACGGACTGGACGAAAGACTTCGACGTCGTCCTGTACAACATGTCGTTCTCTCACGTCGTGGACGTGGACTGGATCGAGCGGCTGGCGGCTGCCCACCGCGAAAGCGGCGTTGGCGCCGTGATACTGCACGGGGCCGTGCACAGCTACCGCCGGTCGGAATCCAGGGCATGGGGAGAACTGATGGGGGCCTTCAGCCTGCGGCACGACCGCCAGCGCCCGCTGACCGTCGAATGGGTCGCCCAGGGCCATCCGATCCTGCGCGGGCTCCCCGAGAAGTGGGTCACGAGCAGCGAAGAGCTATACGAGCTGGAACGCGTGTGGCCTGCGATGACGCCGCTTGCCCAGGCCCACAGCGTCGAATCGAACAAGAGTCACCCGGTGATCTGGACGAACACGCACGGCAAGGCCAAGGTGTTCGTCACCTCATTGGGGCACAACACCGAGATCATCGAGAACCCTCTGTATATCGACCTCGTGACCAGGGGCCTCCTCTGGACGGTCGGTCTCCTGCAGGATGACGGCACGCCGAAGCCGGGGTACGCCGCGCGCTGAGGTCGGGCTCACATCCCTTCCCGGATGGTACCTGTCAGAGACCGGAGGAACGCCAGGAGATCCTGCTTCTCGGTCTTCGACAGCTGCAGCGGCCGGATCTCGCGATCGAGGCCCGGGTTCGGTACCCCTCCGGAATCGTAGAAGTCGATCACCTCTGCCAGCGACGGGATGCTGCCGTCGTGCATGTAGGGGGCTGTCCGGGCAATCTCACGCAGGGTGGGCGTCTTGAAGGCGCCGCGATCAGCCGGTGCTTGCGTGACACGATAGCGCCCCTCATCCGTCACGGTCCCGGTGCGCCACGCCACACCGGTGTTGTGAAAGCGCTCGTCCGAGAGCAGAGGCCCGGCATGGCACGTGGTGCAGCGTGCGCGCGTGCGGAACAGCGCGAAGCCGCGCCTGGCGCTCTCGCCGATCGCGGACGCATCCCCGGCGATGAATCGATCGAATGGCGCGTCTCCCGCGACGATGGTGCGCACGTACGAGGCGAGCGCGGCTGCGACGTCGAAGATCCCCGGTTCGCTGCCGAACGCGGCCAGAAACCGCGGACGGTAGCGACTCGACCGGGCGAGGGCGACGACGGCATCAGGTGTCGCGCCAAGCTCGTTGGGATTCAGAATCGGCCCGAGCGCCTGCTGCTCGAGGGTGGTCGCGCGCCCGTCCCAGAAGTAGCTCGCCCCCCAGGCACGGTTGATCACGGTGGGAACATTTCGGGTACCCGGTGCGCCATCCACGCCGCGCGCGGTCCGGCGCCCGTTCGTGAACGCACGATCCGGGTCGTGACACGCCGCACAGGACAGCGAACCGTCGCGCGAGAGCCGGCGTTCGTGAAAGAGCTGGCGCCCCAGCGCGACCTTCTCTGCGGTCAGAGGGTTTGTCAGGGGCACCGGACGGTACAGATCGAGCCCGAGCGGCACAGGCGTACCCGCCGCGTGAAGCGTCAGTGTCAGCGCCACCGCCAGCCAGAGCGCCGGGACGAGACTGCTCGGGCGCATGGCTCAATTCCGGGTCAGGGGACTCGGGAGCAGGTTCTTGATAACCCAAAGCTCCTGTTTGCTCTTGGTCCCGCTGAAGAGGAGCCGGCTGCCGTCCGGCGACAGGTCCATCTTGCCAATCCCTTGGGTCGCGAGGTCCAGCTTGCGCGCCGGCCCTCCATCGGCGGGAACGGCCCACACGCGCGTGCGCTGTGTACCATCCTCCGCCTTGAACAAAATGTGCCTGCCGTCCCGGGTCCAGACGGCGGCTTGGGCCTGAGGATTGGCATAGCCTCCGCGATACAACACCACGGGGGTGCCACCCGCGGTGGAAAGTGTCATGAGATCCCGCTTGTTCGGACCGACATTGGCCATGAAGGCCAGCTGGCGCCCGTCGGGTGAGATCGACAGGCCGAAGAACCCGACGCCGTCTGACACGGCGCGGTAAAGCTCCGTTTCGGTTCCGCTGTCGAGGTCTCGCCGCAGCAGGCGCAGGCGGTTCATGGCTGGGTCGGTGTCGGGCTCGCCCATCGTATAGAAAAGCGCCTTGCCGTCAGGCGCAATCGCCACGAGCGGCCAGATGCTCTGAAAAGTGGCGTCGAAAACGAGTGATTCCTCTCCTGTCTCGACGTCCACGCGACGGAAGATCGACTTCTGGTTCACGGCGTCTGTGTCAGCTACCAGAACCGACCGGCTGTCCGGGAACCACGCCGGGCCCATCTGGCCGGAAAGAAGCCGTCCATGAACCTGGTCGGCAGCGTGCGTTCGGTGCCGTTGGACACCGACCGGACGACCAGGCTCTTCGACCGGCGGTCGGGTCCGCGCAGGAAGGCCACCAGCCGGCCGGCCGGCGACCATGCCCCCCCGGAGTTCGACCCGACGAACCGATCCGTCAGAGGAGTGGGTTGTGCAATGACCGCCAGAGTCGCGGGATCGAGGCTTGCGACATAGAGATCCACCTGCCGGTCCAGCGAACCATAGAAAAACGACCCGTCTCGGGTGAACCCCTTGGGCCAGATCTGTCCGACGTTGGGGCGAATCAATTCTGCCGGCCCCTTCGGTGTGCCGCCTTCCATTCGCACCGCCCACAACGCCTGGCTGCCGGAGCGGTCGCTCACGAAGAGGACAGCCCGGCCGTCCGGCGTCCACGATGGCTGAATGTCATTCGAGGGCCCCTCAACCAGGACCGTTTCACTCGTCCCATCGACAGCTATCACGAGGATGTCCTGGTCGTCTCCGGTCTCATTCCGCCCGACGCTGTAGAGAAGAAACTTGCCGTCCGGCGAGAACCCGCCCAACCCCGGAGAGCGCCATCCCGTCGACTTGAGCCGGGTCACCGAACCATCAGAGACCGAGATGAGCACGATCTGAGAAGTCTTGTCCGTCCCGTAGTCGGTGACCGCTGCCGCGATCAGCCTGCCGTCGGGGGACCACGTCAGGTCTACGGGTAGAGCCCTCCCTTGCCCGGCAGGAGCACGCGCGGCCGGGATCCGTCGGCGCCGATCAGCCGAACCGAGTTGTCCCACCCATACGCCACGGTCTTCCCGTCGGGAGAGAGAACCGGGTACTCGGCGTACCCCTCAGCCATGTCCTGGGCGTCCGTCAGCCGCCGATTCTGGCCGGTCGAGAGATCGCGGATGGCCACATTGCCCGTCTTGGTGGACGTCCAGTCCACATACGTGAGGTACTGCCCGTCGCCAGAGGGCTTGCCCTCGAGACTGACCTCTGCGCCCGTCCAGATCTGGCGCGCCACCATGGCCCCTTCGTCCCGGTCCCCGGACTGCCGCGCCAAGGACCCGAGGCGGGCCCTCGCCTGCGCCACCAGCTCCGGCTGATCGCTGTGGTTTTGAATGACCGCCTCGTACGCCGCGCGTGCTTCCGGCCTGGCGAGACGCTGGTAGCAGAAGCCCAGGTGGAGCTGTGCTTTCGCGGCTGTTGCACGGTCGTTCGGAAACCGTTCGACGACGGCTTGATAAGCGGCGATAGCTTTGTCGAGGTCCCCCTTGACCTCTTCGAGCTGCAACCCCTGTTGAAACATGTCGGCTGCCGACTGCCCCTGCGCCATCATTGCGCCGGTCGCCAGGCAGGCGATCGTCAGTATCAGAAGCTTTCTCATATGGTGCGCTCCTCGCGAAAGTGAACGGCCACAGCGTAACGAGCGCCGTATGAAAGGTCGCAAAGAGGTTGTGAAACGTTGTAAGGACACGTGATGACCGTTCCCTACGGGACGAACTTGTATCCGATTCCGTGGACCGTCAGCAGGTGCTTCGGGTCTGACGGCGTCTCCTCGAGCTTCTGACGCAGCTTCACGATATGGGCGTCGACCGTTCTCGTGTTCGGCGCGCTCGTGTAACCCCAGACCGAGTTGAGCAGCGCATCACGGGACACCACGGCGCCGGGCCGGGCCGCGAAGTAGCGGACGATCTCGAATTCCTTTGGCGTGAGCTCCAGGGGCTCGCCCCCCCTGGTCGCCTGGTGATGCTCGAAGTCCACGACGGTGCTGCCGAATGTGATGCGCTGCGGCCTGCCGCCGGTGAATGCCGATCGCCTGAGCAGCGCTTCTATCCGCGCGATCAGCTCGGCTATCGAAAACGGCTTCCGGATGTAGTCGTCTGCTCCAAGCTTCAGGCCGAGCACCAGATCGTCCTCGCCGCCACGTGCCGTCAGCATCAGCACGGGTAGGGCGGGCGCGACCTTGCGCAGCGCGCGGCACACGTCGTAGCCGTCGCGCTTCGGCAGCATCACGTCGAGCAGGACGAGGTCAGCGCTGCCCGCGATCGCCGCCTGGTACCCCGCTTCCCCATCGGCCGCCACGAGCACGTCGAATCCACGCGCTTCCAGGTTGTACTGGAGTCCGCGCGCCATATCCGGTTCGTCCTCGACTATGAGAATCCGCGGCATGCTTACACTCCAACCGGTCCCGGGCTGGCGGGGAGCTGCACCGCTGCCGGGTGGTTCGCAGCCGTGGGCAGCACGAGCGTGAAGGTGGTCCCCTCACCAGGCGAACTCTCCACAGTCACATGTCCACCATGCGCGTCGATGGTGTGCTTGACGATCGCGAGACCCAGCCCGCTGCCGGTCAGGACTGCCCGATCGGCCTGCGGACCGCGGTAGTACCACTCGAAGATTCTGTCGATCTGGGACGCAGGAATGCCGACGCCGCGGTCGGCGACCGAGATGGAGGCGGTCCCCCCGCCGAGGCGCACCGCCACCGACACGTGCCGGGCCGTTCCCGAGTACTTGATCACATTCTGGAACAGGTTGACGAGCGACTGGATGACCGCATCGCGGTCCATCGGCACGATCACCGGCGGCTGAGGAAACGTGGTCTCCACGGTGAAGCCCAACCTGTCGAACAGCGGACGATAGGCTTCGAGGGCGGCCTGGACCGTCTCCACCAGTTCCTGAGGCCGGATGGCGTATTGTTTCGTCCCCTGGTCGATGCGGCCCACATCGAGCACGTTGTCGATCAAGTGAGTGAGCCGCTCGCTCTCGCGACTGATGATGCCGTAGAACTCCTGGCGTTTGGCCGGATCGGCGACAATCCCGCTCTCGAGCGTCTCCCCGAACATGCGGATGAGCGCCAGCGGCGTCTTCAACTCGTGAGAGACGTTCGCGACGAAGTCGCTCCTGGTACGGGCGAGCTCCGTCGCGCGCGCCGAGGCTCGCAGCGTCAGTGCTACCCCCACAGCCATGACCGTCAGCATGCCGGCGACCAGCGCGCCATACGTCCACCCTTCGCGGGCGACGAGCTGCGGGATGGATCTGCCCCGGCTGTCGAACAGCGCGACTTTCCAGTGGGGCAGCTGAGGCAGGAGCTCAGCCTCCCCAAGGGGGACCGAGGGGCTCGTCCCCGACCCCTCAGCACCCTCACCCTCCGGCGTCGTCACGACGACGTTGAGGTCGTGGCCCAGATCCACCGTCTTCAACACGCGCGCGAGCAGAGGACCACTCACGTATTCGAGCCGCACCTGGTATGCAAAGACAGCCGGCATCTTCGCGGTGCCATGAAGAAGCCCCTGATAGCCGATCAGCACCGGGCGAGGACCGGGAATAGCCGCATGTCGCAGCTCTCCGGAGGGCGGGTCCCTGCGAGTGAGCTCGGGCAGGATGCGGGGGTAAACCTCGGTGCGGACCCAATGGATCCGGGCAGCCTGCATGGCCAATGCTGCGGCCTGGGCATGTGCGGCGGTGTCGTCCGGCGGGATGTACGCGATGACCTGAGCCAGGCGCTGACCGTAGCCGTTGTCGAGATCCCATGGATGCTCGAGTACGTAGCGTGCGTACTGCTGCTGGGCGGCAGCCAGCTCGTCAGGCCTGCGCAGTGCGGCGCAGCCGTCGATGATCTGCAGCAGGGCAATGACGGCAAAGGGCAGGCCGTGGCGATCCACCGCGTCACCCGCGATCGCGGCGGCGGCCCGATACTGCACCACGCCCTCGGCAAACTGCCGGAGCTTGAATAGCGTGCGGGCGGTGCGCGTCAGGACGAATGCCCGTGCGGCGTCATCGTGTCGCGGCACTCGCGTCAGCGCGCGCCGGTAAAGTCGAAGAGCGGACTCGAGGTCGCCGCGCACGAACTCGTGGTGTTCCGCGTCGGACACGGACGCGGCAACCGCCGGCAAAGCCGCGAGGGCGTCGGGCGGCTGCGGGAGCATTCCTGCCTGCAGCCGAGCGGCCAGGACGCTGCCGTCGGAGCGCAGGATGAACGGCATCTCCAGCAGGCCATGGGACGCCTCGAGCGAGGCCAGTTCGGGCTGCGAGGCAGGAGGCGACACCGAAGATTCGAGCCGCGTGAGCTCGGCGGCCAGCCGGTCACGAACGAGGATTGTCGTCGCGGTGTAGCTGATGCGGAGGCCTTCTTCCCGTTCGGACTGGGCGCGAAACCCGAAGTAGCCGAGGACCAGACCTGGCCCAAGGACCAGGAGAACCATCGCGAGCAGCGGGAGGCTCCTCCCCACGCGCACCGGGCCGACCATGGTCAGAGAGGATACCGCCGGTTGAACAGCCAGGATGTAAAACGGTGTGAAGATGAGTTTGCCTGACAAAAGGCTCGAAATCCGACAATAGGCATATAAATGTCTGCCATTGACAGAGAACGAAGCACTGTAAGCAGCCGAATCAGGCCACATTCCTGCCTCATCAGGTGGGTACGCGGCTCGCTTACAGAAGAGTAATACCCCAGGACCCCAGCCCAGCAGGCAGGTTTTACCGAAGGTCGTTTCACCAGGGCGTGACCGCATCCGGATCAGGCAGGTGAAGCGGGAGGCCGAAGTATGTTCGCTCGAAATGTGTTCTCTCTCAGACTGGCAGTGACGTGCGTCGTCGCGGCCTTTGCGGTCGCGTGCGGCGACTCAGGGGTCATCACTCCGACAGGGCCGACGCTGGTGTCGGTGCCCGTCACGAACCCCGCTCCACCGGCGAGCACGGACACGCCGGCAACGGCTAATCCGACCGGGCCCGTGCCCAGTGCGCTGAGCAGAACGCTGTGCCTGGAAATGAGGCAGGGGGTCTTCTGCGAGGTGCTCGAGTTCGATCCCCTGTCACACGGCAGGGTGAGGTTCCACAACACCAGCGACACCGCGATCCAGGGCTGCTTCGATATCTACCGGAGGTCGAGGGACGATACCTTCGCCAATCAGATCCGGTCGGAAGAACTCTCACGATGCGGGGTCATCCCGGCGCAGCAGAACGGTGTAAGCGGCACCCTGGAAGTGCGGGTGGCATTCCCCAGCTGCAGGAGCCAGGCCGAC
>Ga0183260_10000686_pt1 | contig 28706 bp, 27 predicted proteins | sample AntDrymUQ4972206_2_FD_129768 | JGI IMG/M metagenome (GOLD analysis project Ga0183260, IMG submission 129768) | Polar desert sand microbial communities from Dry Valleys, Antarctica - metaG UQ497 (22.06) (version 2) (version 2) | ecosystem: Environmental > Terrestrial > Soil > Desert | place...
CGCCGACGAGCATCAGCGGGCCGAACCCGATCGCGGTTGTCAGCTCACCGAGTCCTCGGTATACAAGCTTCAGCGGCGGCGCTGTGTAGAAGAGGCTGAGCAGGATTCCCACCACGCCGATCACCAGCAGCGCGTCCGAGTAACGCGTCAACAGCAGGATCAAGCCGACTCCAATGGCGATGGCGTAAAAGCCGACGGAAATCGCCGACATGCGTCTGAGCGAGACGAGCCCGTATTGGATGACGCGCGACCCGCCGCTGAACTGCGTCGGGTTGACGTTGCGTTCATCCGCCCCTAACCGCGCATCGAAAACGTCGTTGGCGACGTTGAGCGCGAGGTGCACGGCGGCGGCACCGATCAACGTGAGGAGAACCGAGAAGAGATCGAACGAGCCATGCGCCGCGGCGATCGCAATCCCGATTGATACGGGCACGAAGGTGGCCGACAGGAACGGCAGCCTTGTAGCACGCAGCGTCAGCCAGCCGAGGGAAAGCTTCGGGCGGATCAGCCGTCCGGCCTCGGCCGAGATGCGAGCGAAGTACCGGCGGGACTGGCCGACCTGGCGCTCGGCGTACTCGGGGAAGGGAACGGTCTGCTCGTCCCAACCCCACGCTCCGGTCGGCACGAAGTTGAGCCTGCCGCGCGGGTTGCGTCCGGCGTGGCCCCAGAGAGTGACATGCCGACGTTCGTCGTAGCCGATGCCGGGCTGTGGCCGGATGTGGCTTCCGGTCAGGCTGATCTCAGCACCCAGTGGAACGTCGAGCCCTGCCGGAGGGTCAAGCGTCACCATGCCCGCCTGAAGGTCGATATCAGCGCTGATGGCAGCGCTCAACGGATAACCGTCAGCGCCAACCCAGGTCAAAAGCGCAAACGGGAACGCCGTCAATCTCCGGAGGCCCTCTGCTGGCTCGAATGTTGAGACTCCTGACTGGACATCCATTTCAGGCTGCCACCGTTGCTGCGCTGATCGGCGGCCCACTCGTCACGTGCGGCGCCTGCGCCGCATCTCCGACAGGCCAGTAGAAGACACGTCGGGGAACGACCTCGATCACCGACCGTTCGAAGAAGAGCGGAAACGCCACCCGCGCCTTCAGGAACTCGAGGATGACCGGCTCCTTCGCCGACCACAGCGGCAGGACCCGTTCCCAATCAGTGTGTGGATCGCCGTCGACGACGCGGGCGTCGCCCTGGATGGTGGCCCGGTCCGTTCGCCCGCCGAGCGCGATCGGATCGCTGAACGACAGTGATACGCGCGGGTCATCCTTGAGGTGCTCGAGCTTGCGCGAGAAGAGGATGCTCGACGTCATCAAGACCCTCTCGCCATCCCACATCGGGATGAGCGGGTAGGTCATCGGCCGGCCGTCATTTCGGACGACGGTCAACTCGGCCACCAACGCCGCTTCGATCAGCTCCTTGACCGGCTCTGGTATCCAACTCAATTCTGTTGCTCCGATTCATGTCGGGTACTGCTTCGACCGATGGAAACTCAGGAGGCGATAGTAACACCTTTCCTCCAGCCCGGGGGAAAGTCGGGCCCGTGTTGGGGCTGGCCGGTGCGATGTTCAAGTGGCGGCTACCATGCGCCGATGCCCACCCCGGAGCCCATCAGCGAGCCGGTGATCCGTGCCCGCGGCTTGACCAAGAGGTTCGCCGATTTCACCGCCGTCGACAACGTCGATTTCGACGTTGCCACCGGCGAATCGTTCGGTTTCCTTGGACCCAATGGGGCCGGAAAAACCTCGACGATGCGCATGATCGGCGCGGTTTCGCCAAGGTCCCGCGGCGATCTCATGGTCCTGGGAACGGACCCTGAGGTCAACGGGCCACGAATTCGCGCGCGGATAGGAGTGGTTCCGCAGATGGATACGCTCGACACCGAGCTGACGGTGCTCGAGAACCTGCTCATCTACGGCCGCTACTTCGACATCTCGTACGCCGAGGCGCGTCGGCGCGCCATGGAGCTGCTGGAATTCGTGCAGTTGACGGACCGCGTGGGCAGCCTGGTCGAGCCGCTCTCCGGCGGCATGAAGCGCCGACTCACAATTGCCCGGGCGCTCATCAACGAACCCGACCTCCTTCTCCTTGACGAGCCCACGACGGGCCTAGATCCCCAGGCCCGCCACCTCGTGTGGGACCGCCTCTACCGCCTCAAGCAGGGCGGTACGACGCTCGTCCTGACCACGCACTACATGGACGAAGCTGAGCAGCTCTGCGATCGCCTGGTGGTGATGGACAAGGCCAAGATCGTCGCCGAGGGCTCACCTCGCGCGCTGATCGAGCAGTACTCCACGCGCGAGGTGCTCGAGTTGCGCTTCCCGGTCGGTGTGCAGGAGACGCTCGACGGCAAGCTCGACGGCCTCGGTGATCGGATTGAGCGCCTGCCTGACCGCGTGCTCGTCTACGCCGCCGACGGAGAACAGGTGGCCAACCTGGTCCACGAGCGCGGCCTTCAACCTGAAACGATGCTGGTTCGCAGAAGCAGTCTCGAAGACGTCTTCCTGCGCCTCACCGGCCGTACCCTGGTCGAGTAGCCAGATGAGTGTCGTGGCCGGAGTCAAAACCGCCGGCTTTCGCATTCCAGGCGTGCGCAAGTTCGAGCACAGCCTGATGGTCTATCGCCGCATCTGGCGCGGGACCTTCTTCGGAACCCTCGTCTCGCCGGTTCTCTTCCTGTCGGCTATGGGCGTCGCGCTGGGCAGCCTCGTCCCGACGATGACTGTCTTCGGCGGGGTTCCATACCTCGTTTTCCTGGCGCCCGGCCTGCTGGCCGCCCAGGCCATGCAGACGGCGACGCAGGAGTCATCGTGGCCGCTCTTCGCGGGGTTCAAATGGAACAAGACCTTTGAGGCGATGATCGGGACGCCGCAGGACGTCCGGGACATCGTGCTGGGTCACCTGTACTGGCTCGTCGTGCGCGTCGGGATAGTGACCGGCGTTTTCCTTGCCGTCGCTTTCCTGTTCGGCGCGGTGAACTCGCCCACGGTCATCCTCGCCTGGCCGGCGGCGATCCTGACCGGCGTCGCCTTCGGGATGCCGATGGCCGCCTGGACGGCGTCGCGCAAGACCGAGCAGTCGTTCGCGTTCGTGTTCCGGTTCATCATCACCCCGCTGTTCCTGTTCAGCGGCACGTTCTTCCCGCTCGAGCAGTTGCCCGAGGCTGTCCGCGGCTTGGCCTGGCTGACGCCCCTGTTCCACGGCGTGTCGCTGACGCGCTCGCTGGCGATCGGACATGACCTCAACGTCGTCACGCTCATGATCCATGCGCTCGTGCTCGTCGCAATTGCCGCGGTGGGGACGTGGCTGGCGTTACGCACCTTCAAGAAGCGGCTGGTGGTCTGACGATGGTCACGACGACCGCACCCGAGAGCAGCGTCACGAGAGTATTACCCTTCGGCAGCCGTCACTCGGTCCACATCCTCGAGCGCAACCGCTTCATCTTCCGACGCGGCTGGATGGTCATCTTCTCCGGCTTCTTCGAGCCGGTCTTCTTCCTGCTCGGTATCGGCTTCGGCCTGGGCAGCCTGATCGGAACCGTGACCGGTCCCGACGGCACCCAGATTCCGTATGCGGTGTTCGTTGCGCCGGCGCTGCTTGCCACTGCCGCGATGAACGGCGCGGTCTACGACTCGACCAACATGTTCTTCCGGCTGCGCTACGAGAAGGCGTATGACGGCATGCTGGCGACACCGATGAACGTGGGTGACATCGCGCTGGGTGAGGTGATCTGGGCGCTCGGCCGCGGATCGCTGTATGGGCTCGGCTTTCTCGTGGTCATGTTCATCTTCGGGCTGGTCCCATCGCCCTGGGGCGTGCTGGCGCTGCCGGCATCGATGCTGATCGGGTTTGCCACCGCAGCGGCGGGCCTCGCGGCAACGACCTTCATGCGATCGTGGCAGGACCTCGATCTGCTGTTCGTCGTGACGCTGCCGCTGTTCCTGTTCTCGGGCACTTTCTTTCCGATTACGACCTATCCCGAGCCATTGCGAACCATCGTCGAGTTCTCGCCGCTGTACCGCGGCGTCGACCTGGTCCGGTCGCTCACGACCGGGAACGTCGGCTGGATCCAGCTCCTCGACGTCGCCTACCTGCTGGTGATGGGCCTGATCTTCGTTTGGGTCGCTTCGCGGCGCCTGGGGAAGATGCTGCTCAAGTAGCCCGACCCACCGGCCCTACATCCGTCCGTCAGGGCTCCTCAGGTCCTCGAGAGCGTCCCGAACAGTCTGCCTGCCCCGGCCGTTGCCGGCATCCACTCTACCCGGCGCGCTCCGACAAAGGCCCTGTAGGCGCCGAGCGCATGGCGCATCGCGGCCACGAACCCTTCCGCACGTCGCGGCGAGAACCCGTCCTCCCACCAGATGCCGAGAATTCGCAGCGTTCGCTCGGCGCGGTCGAGGCGCGGCTCCAACCGCCCGACCAGGCGGTCGCCGAAGAGGATCGGGAGCACGTAGTAGCCCCACCGGCGCTTCGGTTGCGGGACGTACACCTCCCAGACATAGTCGAAATTCCACACTTCGCGCAGCGACCGCCGATCCCACAGGAGCGGGTCGAGCGGCGCGATGAAAGCCACGCCCGGGTCGCCGATGGCGTGACCTTCGGCAGACCCGTCGAGCAGTTTCCGCTCGTCAGTGAGGAAATAGCGGACGCCCTTGATGCCCTCCACCTCGGCCGCATTCAGCAGTCCCTGTTCGACGAGCTCCGCGGTTCGTCGAGCCCGCTCGGCTGCAAAGCCTGTGCCCAACATCAGCTCGGGCGGGGCGGAGGGCGAGGTGAGACCGGCGGCGCGGTAGCGCGAAAGGAGTCGGTGGCGCATCCCGTCCTCGGCTGACTCGCGCCGGTGCAGCAGGTCCTCGGGGACCAGTCTTTCTAGGAGGTCGTAATACCGTCGGTTGCCTTCGCGCCTGGAGATGCCCACCCGTCCGATCACGAACAACGCCTCGAGTACGGCCCGCGCCACCCGCGTCGGCGCCCACCACCAGTCGATCGAATGCGCATGGTCGCTGAAGGCGGCGGTCGAGAGCGGTCCCTCGGCCGCAATGCGCTGGAGGATGTTGTGCGCAATATCCGCGTGCTCGCGCAGGATCCCCTCCTCGTAGTGCTCGCGGTGGCGCTCCCACGAGACGCGGTGGTGCGGTAGCTCCCCGATCGGGACGATGTTGAGGCTCTTGTTGTAGATCTCGAATAATCGTCGGTCCGGGCCGTAGAGCCAGCCCTCGCACCAGGCGCGGCGATAGCCATCGATACGCGCATGTAGGACGAGGTCGTGATTGCGAGCGCCGGGTACCTCGAGCGGGTCGAACTGGAGCAGGCCCAGGAACTCCATGGCCTTGAGCACGCTCTCGGGTCGGGCGGGCAGGGCGCGCGGCGGCGCCAGGCTGCTGCGCAGAATGAGGAAGCGGCGTGCCTGTTCCCGGCTTACCCGAATCGACGTTGACGGCAGTTCAGTGCTCATTCAGGCGATGATCGGGCAAAGGCGGCCCAAGGGCCCCGCTTGCCTATACTCGATTACGCATGGCCACCCAACGTGACTACTACGACATTTTGGGCGTGCCCCGCGGCGCCGGCGACGACGAAATCAAGCGCTCGTTCCGAAAATTGGCGCAGCAATGGCACCCCGACGTGAATACCTCGGTCGAGGCGGACATCCGCTTCAAGGAGATCAACGAGGCATACCAGATCCTGTCCGACCCGCAGCGCCGCCAGGCGTACGACATGTTCGGACACTCCGCCTCGGGTGCCGGGCAGGGCTTCGATCCCTTCGCCGCCGGTGGATTCCAGGGCTTCGGCGACCTGTTCGACACACTCTTTGGGGGCGCGGCCGGTACCGGTCGGCGACCGCGGACGCCCACGGGCTCCGACCTCCGGTACGACCTCCGCCTCACGTTCGCTGAGTCCATCTCCGGGACCGAGAAGCAGATCGAGTTCACCAGCCTCGCTCGCTGCGAGACGTGCGGCGGCGACGGCGCCGAGCCTGGGACACGGCCGACCACCTGCCCGAAGTGCCAGGGCAGCGGGGAGCTGCGCAACATCCGCCAGACGATGCTCGGTCAGATGATCAACGTCAGCATCTGCGACCGATGCCGCGGGAGTGGCACGATCGTCGAGACGCCCTGTCACACCTGCCATGGGGACGGACGCGTGGAGCGCAAGCGAATGCTGCGCGTAACCGTCCCTGCCGGGATAGACGACGGCCACCAGATCCGGCTCTCAGCGGAGGGCGAAGCTGCTCCGCGCGGCGGTGCGCCCGGCAATCTCTATGTCGTCGCTCACGTTGCGGCCCATCCCAAGCTGCGCCGGCAGGACACGGAGCTCTTCTACGACCTTTCGCTCAGCATCACCCAGGCCGCCCTCGGTGCGCGGGTTCGTGTCCCGACGGCCGACGGCGAGGAAGTCGTCGACATCCGGCCGGGGACTCAGGCCGGTGGCGAGATCAGGCTGCGCGGCCGCGGTGTACCTAATCTCCGCCGCGCTACCTCCCGCGGCGACGTCCATGTGCTCGTCGACGTTCGCGTTCCGAGCCGGCTCACGTCTCGCCAGCGCGATCTGCTCGAGCAGCTGGCGGCCGAGATGGGGGAGGGTCCCGACGCCGAAGATGTCGACGCCGCACCCGACGCTGCGGTCGACGGTGCCGCGGACGCCACCCGGCCCAAACGTGCCCGTCGCCGCGCTCGTCGGCCGGGCCTGCGCGACCGGCTGCGGGACGTGATCAGCTGATCATCGACGAGGGCATCTCCGCCGGCGGCAGCTGGATCGAGCTGGCCGTAACCGCCGACCAGGAAGCAGTCGAGCAGGTAAGCGAGATCATTTCGCGTGCGTGCTCGGGCGGTGTTTCGGTCGAAGCTCCATTCGAGATTGTCGACGAAGGGCTGGCCGCGCGAATTGATGTCAGCCGGCCGGCCACCATCCGAGGTTATGTAACAGCCATCGATCAGGTCGCGGCACGCTCGGCGGTTGACGCAGTGCGGCGCGATCTGGGCCACCTCCAGGCATTCGGTCTGCGACCGATCGGCGAACTCCGCACGCGGGTTGTGAACGAGGAAGATTGGGCCGAGGCCTGGAAGGAGCACTTCCCGGTGATGCGTGTCGGCCGTCGGCTGGTGATCCAACCGACCTGGCGGGAGCACGCGCGCCAGCCCGAGGAGGTCGTCATCGCATTGGATCCGGGCATGGCCTTTGGGACCGGCCTCCATCCCACAACGCGACTCTGTCTGGCAGGCATCGAGGACTGGGCGGACCAGGGGCTCGCCAGCCGCGCACGAGTGTTGGACGTCGGCACCGGGTCCGGGATCCTGTCAATCGCGGCTGGCCTGTTCGGCGCGGGATCGGTCCTTGCAATAGACACTGACATCCTTGCCGTCGAGACGGCCCGAGCGAATGCCGCTCGCAATGGGTTGTCGGATCTGATCCGGGTCCGCCAGGGCTCGCTGCCCATCGCCGAGGGCAGGGCCGAGACCGAGACCGAGACATTTGACCTCGTCGCCGCCAATCTGATTGCCGGCGTGCTCATCTCGCTGGCGGAGGAGCTGGCGGCTGTTGTTCGACCGGGCGCAGGTCGACTGCTCGTGGGCGGCGTGTTCCACGACCGTGAGCCCGAGGTCCGATCGGCATTCGAATCGGCCGGCCTGCGGATCTGCGGATGCCGGGCTGAGGGTGACTGGCTGGCTCTGGAAGCCGTCCGGGCCGACTGACCTTGTCCCTGTCCGGGTTTCTGCCCGTCCTGATAGCCGTGCACGTCGTGCTGGCGATCTCGCTGTTCCTGCCGAGCATCCTGCTGCCCTTCGCGTTGCGACTCCGCAGTGGGCAGTGGCGGGAGCAGCAGGGCCGCGTTTCGCGCGCGCTGTTCTGGCTCCAGCGGAACGGCACGCTGGTGATCGGCGCCGGCCTCGGCGCAACCGGAGTGGCGATGCTTGTAGTGCTGGGGCCGCAGCTGCTGAGCCAGCCGTGGCTGCTGATCGCGCTCGGTATCTACGCGGCCAATCTCGTCCTTGCCTTCTTCGTCCAGCGACCGGCGCTGGCGCGCCTTATTCGGCTGCGGCCGCTTGCTAGCGACGCCGAGCGTGACCGGTGGCGGGGCTGAGCCCGGCGCCAGCGCTACGTCAGCTACGTGATGGCTACGCTCGTCGGGCTGATTGCCTTCCTGATGTCGACCAAGCCCGACCTCTAACATCTGCGCCGTGAGCGATCAGAACTGCCTCTTCTGCCGCATAGTCCAGGGCGAGGTGCCGGCCGATTTCGCCCACCAGGACGATCTTGTGCTGGCCTTCCATGACATCAACCCCAAGGCGCCGACCCACCTCCTGATCATCCCGCGCGAGCACATCGACTCCGCCGCCGATCTGGGCGAGACGGATGCACAGATGCTCGGACGAATGTTCGCCGTCGCCGCAAACCTTGCACGTGAGACCGGCATCGCCGACCACGGATTCAGGTTGGTGACGAATTCTGGGCCGGCGGCAGGGCAGAGCGTCGATCACCTTCACTTCCACCTGCTCGGTGGACGCTCGATGAGCTGGCCGCCCGGCTGAGCGGCGTTCCCGCATGAGGCCCGCGAGAGCTCAGTGCTCGGCTTCGACCTCGGGCGGCCGAGCCAACCCTTCGCGGTAGGCAAGCAGTGCGGCCTCAACCCGGCTGCGGACGCGCAGCTTGCCAAGAATGTTCGTCATGTAGTGCTTGATCGTCTTTTCGGCGAGGCCTAGGCGATCGCCGATCTCTTGGTTGCTCAACCCTTCGGCGACGAGTTCGAGGACCTCTCGTTCACGTGCCGACAGCTCGTCCAGCGGCGCCGTGCGCGGCCTGCTCATCTCGCGCAACAGTCCCCAGGCAAGCCCGGGGGCAACGTAGACCTCGCCTGCGTCGACCATGCGCAGGACGCCGACGAGCTCGGACGCAGCTGCGCCCTTCAGGACGTATCCCGACGCACCCGCCTTCATGGCCGCGAGCAGATCGTCTTCGTCCTCGGAGACCGTCAGCATCACGACACGTGTCTGCGGGTGGGCGGAAGTGATCTCGCGCGCGGCGGCGTGGCCGCCACCTGGCATCGCGATGTCGACCAGGCAGATGTCGGGCTCGTGCAAAGCGGCCAGGCGCACCGCCTCAGCCGCGGAGTCGCCCTCGCCGACCACCTCGACGCCAGGCTCGGCCGCCAGCGAGGCGACGACGCCGGCGCGGAACATGGGGTGATCGTCAACGACCACCACCCGAATGACGTCTGTCATAAGGGCCAGCTCACGGTCACGGTCACGCCGCCATCTTCATGCCGGCTGACTTCAAAGCCGCCGCCGAGCAGCTCTGCCTGCTCGCGAATGCCTGCTAGACCGAGCCGCCCCTCGGCGCCGACCTGGTCGCCGTCGAAGCCGGGACCAGCATCGGAAACGGACGCGCGAAGCCATTTGTCGGGGTTTGTTTCGACGCGCACCGCTACGTCCTCACCGTGTCCGTGGCGAGTGCTGTTGGACAGCAGTTCCTGGAGCGCGCGGAACAACGCGATCTTGGTCGGCAGGGCCGCCTCGCCAACTGGCTCATCCATGGCTAGGTTGACCTTCGTGCCGCTTCGGCGCACGTGGTCATCGATAACCCGCCGCACCGTGTCGGCCGTAGAGAGGCTATTAAGCTCGGGCAGCCGAAGGCCGGCGGCGATGGAGCGCATGTCGCGCAGTGCGTCGGTAAGCGCAGATCTGAGGTCGTTAAACTCCGCATCGGCCGCGGGCCGCATGTGAAGACGCTCGAGGCGGAGCATCGCCAGAGCGAGCATCTGCCCCGGTCCGTCGTGGAGGTCGCTGCTGATTCGGCGCAAGGTGCGCTCGCTGAGCGTGGTTGTCCGCTCGGCTGCGGCTCGGACGCGTTCGCGTAGCTGCTCGTTCTGATCGAGCAGGGTGGACAGCTCGGTCACCTGGGCGCGCAGTGCACGCTGCTGCCGGACGATCGTGTCGCTGCCCTGGCGGACGATCCCATAGAGCAGCAGGTAGGCAAGGGCGACTGCGCCGGCCACCACCAACCATGACCGCAGCTGGGCTCCGGCGACTTCCTGGTCGATCTCGGTTGGTAGCTGGTAGAACTCGGCGACGGCGATGATTCGGTCGCCGCCCCGTTCACGCACGGGCAGGTACATCTCCAGCAGGTGATCGAAGCGTCCGCGCTCGCTGACGTTCTCCGAGGCGTCGAGCGTGCTCATCTCGGCTGTCACGTTGCCGGCCAGGGCCGCGGCCAGCTCCGTGTCCACCGGGAACTGCGCACCGATCAGGGTCCGATCCGGGCTGTAGACAATCACGCCGTCCGGCCGCCAGACTTTGAGGGCCACGACCCGCTCGCCGAAGGGCGTGTCGGTCACCAGTGCGTCGAGGCTGGCGACGTCCTCGTCGCTCAGCCATTTGCCGCCGGCCATGGACGCCAGGTGGGGCTCGATGAAACTCTGGACGTAAAGAGCGGTGATGGACGCCGTGCGGTCGATGATGCTGCGCTGCAGCTGGCTGCCGACCCACAGGCCGATCGCAACTCCGCCCACGAGAAGCACGGCCAGGCTAGCGACAAGGAAACGGCGAGCCAGGGAGTCGGGCCCAGCGAACCCGAATGCCTGCCGCATGCGCTCCCGGAGTCCAGGCTCTGGGCGAAGTCGGCTGCGGCGGGCCCGCGGCAGCGCATGGGAATCGAGAGCGCCGGTCATAGGCGCGCATCGTAGGCGCGCAGGCGCCATCCTCCTACGGGCGAAGGGCTCCTCTTAATCGGACCAAGGTCCGACCCATTTCCCGACTCGCGCCCGTGGCGCGGTGCAGGCGTTGGGGACGAACCTGTGGGCAACGACGACCACCACGCGAAGAACGCGGGGGGCGGGGCCATGGAGGACAAGGTCAGATGAACTCACTGCGAAGGAACGCGGGCAGGATCCTGCTTCTGGGCATGATCGGCACCGGGCTGATGAGCTTCCCGGTCGGCGCGAGCGCCAACGACCGTGACGTGATCCGGGAGGGCAACTGCACGGGCGCAAGCGACTGGAAGATCAAGCAGAGCCCCGAGAACGGCCGCATCGAAGTCGAATTCGAAATCGACAGCAATGTCAACGGCCAGACGTGGAACGTGCGCCTGAAGAGAAACGGCAACGTCTTCTTCCAGGGTCAGCGCACGACGCGCGGTCGCAGCGGTTCGTTCGAGGTCCGCAGGGTCATTAACAACGGCCCCGGTGCTGAAACGGTCGTCGGCCGTGCGGTCAATCCGGCCACGGGCGAAGTGTGCCGCGGCGAGGTGACGGCCAACCTGTAGGTAATCGCCACAAGCCTCTTGTAGCAGGCTGCGGCGCCGTCCCCGCGCGGCGCAGCTGCCATCTCCCACGGATGCGGCTTCAATGCGGAGCCGCATCTCTTTATGTCCGTCTCGGTTCGGGCCCTAGTCGGACGTCTCGTGCAGAGCGAGCGGCGTGTCCGCCCCTGCCCACTTCTGGATCTCGGAGCGCTTGATCTTGAGGGTGTGGGTGCGCGGGAAATCCGCCTCGGGCCAGATCCTGAAGCCGTCGATGCGTTGATGCTGGCCGAGGCGTGAGTTGGCCGCCCTGACGAGCGGCTCGACCCGGTTTCGCAAGGCAGCAATCTCCCCGTCGGTCTGCGGTGCGGCCGGCGCTGGGTTGCTGGGCGTTACCATCGGCGGCGCGTCGGGAGACAGAACGACGGCCTCGATCCGACCCGGCGCTGTCTCGATAACCACCGCCTGCTCGAGCCCGACCTCCTGGAGCACGTTCTCGATGTCCTCCGGAAACACGTTCAGGCCGTTGGGCAGCACGATGATGTTCTTGGTTCGACCGGACAGCACGAGGTTGCCTCGCTCGTCATAACGGCCAACGTCGCCGGTTCGGTACCAGCCATCGCTCATGACCGCGGCCGTCCCATCCGGATCCTTCCAATAGCCATCGAAAACGGTCGGGCCGCGGACGAGGATCTCCTTGCTGCCTTCCTCGAGCTTGACCTCGACGGGCGGAAGGGTCTTGCCCACCGTGCCCGTCGGATGATCCTGTTCGGTCGTCGCGGCAGCCGGCCCGCACTCGGTGGCGCCGTAGCCCTGGAGCACGATGACGCCGAGGTCCTGCCAGTTCTCCTGGAGCGCCGGCGGGAGGTACGCCCCAGCCGACACGAGGAGCTTCAGCTCGCCGCCGAGCTGCCTGTGGATGCGGCGGAATAGCAGCCGTCGAGCCCAGTACGGGAGGTAGCGAGCGACTTTTCTCGACCCGTTGAAGAGCTTCTCCTTGCCCTGGCGCTTGACCTCGCGTTCGATGCCGTTCCAGAACAGCTGGAGCAGCTGCGGCACGCCGACCATGGTCGTGACGCGCTGTTCGCGCAGCGCTTCGAAGATCACCCTTGGTGTGCGCGAGCGGAGGTAGAGGATGTCGGCGCCGATCATCATGCCGAAGAACATCACCGGCGCCTGCTCGAAGAGGTGCGAAGCGGGCAGCAGGCTGACCGTTCGGTGCTCGCGCGGCGGCAGCAGATGCGTGATCGCCTCGAGCGTCGAGAGGATCGTGCCGTGCTTGAGCATCACGCCTTTGGGAGTACCGGTCGTGCCGGAGGTGTAGATGACTTCGAACAGATCGTTACGCGTGGGGCGTGTCCAGGTGTCTACTTGACGCTCCCAGTCGTCTGGGAAGGGATCGTCCAGACCACCCTCGTCGAGCTGGCTCGCGCTCTGGTGTGCCGGATCTGCTGTTAGCCACTCGACCGTCCTGATGCCTAGGTGGTCGAGGCCGGCTGCGTTTGGATCGGGAGCGTCGAAGCCCGTGCCCACGGCGAGCCATTTGGCGTCTGACTTCTCCGTAATCCGCTGGATCACGTCCGGAGCCATTCGCAGGTCGAGCGGGACGACCACGACGCCGGCGCGCATCGCGGCGTAGTAGACGGCCGGCACCACGGGTGTGGACGGGCTCCAGGTGAGGAGCCGGTCGCCGGCGTTCAGGCCAAGGCGGCGCAGACGCCACGCCGCGAGCTTCGAGCGGTACTGGAGGTCCCGGGCCGACCAGGGCAACTCAATGCCGTCATCGGTGCGCAACGCGAACTGGCGCTTGCCGTCGTATCGGGTGGCAGCGTCGTCGAGAACGTCGAGGAGCGAATCGAACGAGCGCGGGTCAGGTAGCTCCCACATTTCGGCCGAGTCTAGAGGCCGCCTGGTTGCCCTCGTTCGCGGGGGCCGAAGTAAAAGCCAAGAACGACGCGAATCCGGCCCCTGGTTGGCCACTTGCTCCCAGGCAGCGAACCCGCGGCCAAGTTGGAGGCCAATCGACGGTATCGGCCGCGTTGCCTGGCTCTTACTTCGCGTGGGGCGAACAGCTGCCAGCGAGGTCGCCTCGGACGCTTGGGCGGTGTTCCACGGGGTGGAAGTAACGGCCAAGATCGCTGGCTTCGCCCAGAATTTGGGTCGCAATTTGGCGACCTGTTCCACGCGGTGCGTCGGACAGTCAAGTAGCCGTGCTTTCGGGCGGTTATCGACGCTTAGTTGGCTTTTACTTCCACATGGTGGAACAAGTGGTACCCGCGTCGACTCGGATTGGGCTCAGTCGACCTCGATGTGGCCGCAGACATCGAACGTGCCACTTTGCGTGGTTTCATCGCCGCCGAGACGGACGGTGTCACCCTCGCGGGCTACCTCCCTGCCGAAGACGTCGGTCACGACGAGCGTGTCCCCGTCCGGGCGGATGCCATACCCGGAAGGCCAGTTGACTCGTTCCGCCGTGGTCTGGCCTTCCGGGATCACGACGAGTTCTCCCGCTTGCTCCGCGAGGATGCCAACCAGTAGAGCCGTTGGACATGCCTGTGCGCAGCGGCCCGAGGCGACGACGGCAGTGAGCGCCAAGACCAGAACAAGCCATTTCACCAGCCGATCTTAGGCGCGGGCCCGGATCGTTCTTGGGTCTCACGGGAGGATCGGGCCCCGGGGGGTGTTTGCGGCAGGGCAACTCGACGGCTAGACTGCGCCAGCCCTAACGCGGGTTCAGCGATGCACTGGCATCACACATGTAATTACCCCGCGTACACCCCCATCCGGACCCCGGCGCCGGTGCAGGTGATGGGCTCAAACTGTGGCCGGTGGGAGGTGATTCCGGATTGGCTGAAGTCCGCGTGGGCGAAAACGAGACCTTCGAGAGTGCCCTGCGACGGTTTAACAAGAAGATCCAGCAGAGCGGCATCCTCGCCGAGGCTCGCCGACGCGAGCACTATGAGAAGCCCAGTGTCAAGCGCAAGCGCAAGGAAGCGAAGCGCAAGAAGGCCGCTCGATCCGAGTAAGGCACTCGCCGAACTCGGACTGGACCGCGGCGCTCAGCCCAAGGAACGCCGACCGGTGACCCTCTCAAGTAAGCTCCAGGAAGACCTCACGAACGCCATCCGCCAGCGCGACGAACTTCGTCGCGACACACTGCGGATGGCTATTGCCGCTGCCTATAACGCCCAGAAGGCATCCGGCCGCGAGCTGACCGACGACGAGGTGTTGCAGGTGCTCGCGCGCGAGGTAAAGACGCGCCGCGAATCTATCGACGCATATGCCGCTGCCGGGCGCCAGGACGCGGCCGCGCGCGAGCAGGCGGAGATCGACATCGTCTCCGCGTACCTGCCCGACCTGTTGACCGATACCGAGGTCGAGGCGCTGGTCAAGGAAACGATTGACCAGATTGGCGCGTCATCACCGCGCGACTTGGGCAAGGTGATGGCAGCGTTGGTGCCGAAGACGAGGGGTCGGGCGGACGGCAAGCTCGTGAGCGGCATGGTTGCCCGCGAGCTCGCCAGCCGCGACCTGGCCGGCCACGACTCGGCTGGTCACTAGATGCTCGCCAGATCCGCCGCAGTCCGCCGCTTTGCCCGAACTGACGCCGTCCGTCTCGTCGTCGCGACCTTCCTGATGGTCGTCGCACTCGGCAGCGTGCTCGCGATCGATGCCCTGCCGGGCCCATTCGCAGGGCCAGGCGCGATCGTCGGAGATGTGGCGACGGTCGACATCGTCGCGCCGCGTGCCGTGACCTACGACAGTGATGAGCAGACCCGGCTCGCTCGAGATGACGCGCGCGAGCAGGTGGGTCCCCAATACGACTACTCGCCGGAGCGCGGCCAGCTCACTGCGATCCAGCAGATCAACGCGCTCGAGGAGGTTCTCAGCCCGGTCGATGCGGCATTCGCGGCGGTTCTGACCACGGAGGCGCGCCAGGCGGCACTCCGCTCCGCGATACCCAGCCTGTCCCCCGCGGCACGCGAGACCCTCGCCGCCTTCGAGTCGTTCCAGTGGACCTCGCTCAGGGCAGAGCTCATCCGAGTCCTCGAATCGACCGAGCGCCAGGAGGTCCGTGACACGCTGCTGGCCGAGGTCCGCGACACGCTTCCCGCCCGCCTGAGCGTCCGTTTCGCTGCCGATCAGCGTGCCCTTGCCGCCGAGATCCTTTCGCCCCTGGTCGTCGCCAACTCGACCTTCGATGCGGCCGCGACGGAGCGCGCGCGAACCGCAGCCGCCCATCTCGTGGCATCCGTCAGTGTCTCGCTCAGCCGAGGCGAGATCATCGTCCGTCGCGGCGACCGTGTTGACGACATGGCCCGCGAGAAGCTGGACCTCTTTGGACTTCTCGATCCGCGTCCTGACGCCCTGCGTGCGGGTGGGTGGTTCCTGCTCGCGCTATTGTCGGCAGTGATCCTGCTGGCATGGATCTGGCGCTTCCGCTCCCAAATCTGGCATCGCAACGGTGCCCTGTTGCTGATCGCCCTGGTTCTGATCGGGGCTTCTATCGCGCTGAAGGTGACCGGGGATCGGTCGGTCCTTCCCTACGTCGTGCCGGTCGCCGCCGTCGGCCTACTGCTGGCCGTCCTGCTCGACGCCGGCGCCGCCCTGATGGTCACCGGCGTTCTGGCCCTCCTGGGCGGCGCGATCATCGGCAGCGTCGAGTTCTCCGCCTACATCCTCTTCGGCGGAGTCGCCGGAATCATCGCGATACGACGCGGTGAGAAGCTGAGCCACTTCGTACAGGCGGCTGCGGCCATCGCCGTTGTGCAGATCGCGGTCGTCACCCTGTTCACGCTGCTCGGCGATCGCGACTTCGCAGGTTTTTTTGAGCTCGCCGGGGCAGCCACCGCATCCGCCGCCGGAGCGGCCGTGGCGGCACTCGGATCCTTCGTGATTCTCGGCAACGCGTTCGGGATCACGACCTCGTTCCGCATGCTCGAGCTCGCCAACCCGTCGCAGCCGCTGCTGCGCAGGTTGCAGTTCGAGACCCCCGGTACGTACCACCACTCACTGATGGTTGGCAATCTCGCCGAGCGCGCGGCGGAGGCGATCGGCGCCGACCCGCTACTGGCCCGTGTCGGGGCGTACTACCACGACGTCGGCAAGCTGGCCAACCCGGTGGCGTTCATTGAGAACCAGTACGGGCGGGACAACGTACACGATGAGCTGGAGCCAGACCAATCGGTCGCCCTGCTCAAGGCTCACGTCGCCAATGGCATCGACCTCGCTTACGAGTACAAACTGCCCAAGCCCATTATCGCGTTCATTCCCCAGCATCACGGCACTGCCCTGATGGGTTATTTCTACGCCCGTGCCGGGGATCAAGCGGTCGCGGCCGCGGGAGCAATCCCTGGCACTCCGGCAGCCCGGGAAGCGGCGGCGTCCGTCGACCCCGGCCGCTTCCGCCACGCTGGTCCCAAGCCGCAGTCCAAGGAGGCGGCGATTCTGATGCTGGCCGACAGCGTTGAGGCATCGGTTCGTTCGCTCGGGACGCCCGACGAGCCGGCAATCAGGGCGATGGTCTCGCGCATCAGCCGCGAGCGTCTGGAAGACGGCCAGTTCGATGAATGTGACGTGACCCTGCGCGACCTGGACCGGATCCGTGAGGCCTTCGTGGCTCAGTTGCTCGGTATGTACCACCGCCGGATCGAGTATCCCCAGAACAAGATCGTCGAGATCGAGTCGCGCCGCGCGGCCGGTGGCACGGCCTAAGCACCCGGAGTCAACCGTCCGGGCCGTGTACGTTCGGCCCTGGCGCATCGATATCTCACGTTCGCCCTCCGTGGCGCCTCTGGTTCCCGCTATTTCCCTGGCGCGGATTGCCGCTGACGCCCTAGCCGCGGCCGGTGCGCCGCCGCCGGCGAGCATTTCGCTGATCCTCTCCGACGACCGTGAGCTGGCACGGCTGAACGCCGACCACATGGGCGATGATGGTCCGACCGATGTGCTGTCATTTCCCATGCTTCCACCTTCCATCTTTCCGCTCCATGCCGGGAAGCAGGCCGACCGTTCGGCTGGTCCCCCGATCGAACCTGCCTTCCGGGCCCCAGCGCGTCAGCGCCCGCACCTCGGCGACATCGTGATCTCGGTCGAGCGTGCAGTTGCGCAGGCCAAGGGGCGGGGAGGGCAGACCGGCGATGTCACGTGGTCGGCTGCCGATGAGTTGCGCCTGCTGGTCGTGCACGGCGTTCTGCACATCTGCGGCTGGAATCACGCCGTTGCGGAGGAGCGCGAAGCTATGCGCGCGCTCGAGAGAGAGGTGATGGCACGGCCATGACGCACGACGAACACGAGCACGCGCACAAGGACGAACAGAAGTTCGAGCTCGACTTCAACGTGGCTTACAACCCGTCGTGGTGTTCAGTCCCGCGTACGACTGCCCGTACCCGCCGCCCGATAATCGGCTGACTGTCGATGTCAGCGCGGGCGAGTTGCTGCCAATGAAAGAGGGCGCGAACTGAAGGCCCAGCCGCCCGAGCCACCATGGCGCGAGGGGCCGGACCAGCCACCGTGGCAGGGTCCGCCACCGTCCCAAACGCCATGGCAGCAGCCGCCTCCGACCTCGTACGGCTGGCAACAGCCTACCGGTGGGCCGCCCTACGGTTGGGCGCCGCCGCCGCGCAGCCGCTTGCCGGTCGTTGTCGGCGTGGTTGTCGTTATCGGTGTCGTGCTGGCTGTTGTCGGCGGCCTGGCCTACCTGGGGTCGACACTGGCTCCGCTGGCGGGTCGGACGCCGTTACCGGACCTGATCGTCGGCCAGTGCTTCAACGGCGGGCGTGCCCCGAACGGCACCGGAACGCACATCGTGCTCGGCGTGGATGTGGTCGATTGCAGTGAGCTGCACGAGAGCGAGCTGATGGCGACGTTCGAATATCCCGGCGCCAGCTCGGGGGTCGCGTATCCCGGCGAAGCGAACGTCGGCGACCACGCCGAGCAAGAGTGCATCCTGCGCTTCGCCGACTACATCGGCCTCAGATTCACCGCCTCGTCCCTCGAAATGAGCTTCCTCTACCCGCTAAGCCAGAACTGGACGGTTGGCGATTACTCGATCCAGTGCGTCGTCCACCCACCGGTCGGGCAGGAGTCGAGCACGGGTTCGTATCGCGGGTCGAAGCGCTAGGAGCCCTAGAGGGTGTTCGTGAAGAAGGCCAGGCCGCTGGTGATCCAGATGATTACGAAGCACACCGCGGCGATCCGGCCAATCCAGGGCGCCAGGTCATAGGCGAGGGCAGGGCGCCAGCGGATCAACGCGAACTTGATACCGAGCAACGTGAAGGCAGTCGATCCGGCGATGGCGTGTATGGCCGGACGTAATGGTGACGTGGGTGCTCCGATATCCACGATGCAGAAGAACGCGATCACAGCCGCGAGCACGATGGCGATCCGGCCGCCGATGCGATGGACGCGCAACATCGACCGCATCTTGATCCGCCCACGCGGAAGGTGGCCGAGCACGGACTCCATTGTGTAGATCTGGCTTCCAGCGAGGACCACGACGACCGTTGAACCCAGCGCTTTGATCGCTGCCTTCTGGTCGATCAAATAAAGGGCGGGAACCGTGATGCCGATGATCGTCAGGACGATCAGCACGACCGCCCAGACACCGAAGAACGCGGTGACGACCAGGACGAGGTCGGTCATCCAGTCTGGCGCCCGCGTCCGCCTCGGCGGAGCGGAGGGGGTCGACGTTACCTGCGTGCTCATGATTTGCCCCTAGTTTCAAGCTCCCATCGCCGATGGCCCAGTACGCGGGCGCGCCACATTCTGGTACTGGCGCGACCAGCAGATCGAGCCGATCGAGCGCCTCAGCCGGCGGCACGGCCTCCGGTGCTAGCGCGCCAGCTGAAGAACAACGTTCAGCGGGCGATGCGGCACGAGGGGTAGCATCTCACCCGCTGGCCGGTCAATCGATGACCGGCCCGTCGGCATGCCTGCCGATGGGTCATGCAAGGGTGAGATGAAGATCGTCGTGGGGCTCGGAAATCCGGGCCGGCAATACGGGGAGACGCGCCACAACGTTGGCTGGATGGTGCTCGACCGATTGGCTGAGCGCGCCGGCTGGACTGGCCATGCCCGGGCACGTGACGCCGCGGCCACGGTCCACGGCCGGTTCCACGGATTGGACCTGATGCTGGTCAAGCCGACGACGTACATGAACCTGTCAGGGGTGGCCGTGCGCAAGGTGCTCGCGCGCCAGCGGGCGCAGCTCGAGGACCTCCTGGTCGTCGTGGACGACTTTGACCTCCCATTGGGCAAGATCCGTCTGCGCGAGCGGGGCAGTGCCGGCACGCACAACGGTCTGCGTTCCATCATCGGCGAGCTGGGCAACCAGGACTTCGTCCGGCTCCGCGTCGGAATCGGCCAGCCGTCGCTTGAGGCGATGGACCACGTGCTGAGTCGTTTCACTCCTGCCGAGAAGCGCGTTCTCGACGTGGCAATCAATGCCGCTGCCGATGCGGTCGAGGACTGGGCACGTCTCGGCCCGTCGCGCGCCGCCAATAAGTGGAATTCCTGGACCGCCGCTGTGGACGAAGCGTCGGGCCCGGCTCTGGCCGATGTGCGCGCCGGCGCCCTGTCCTCGCCCAAGCCAGGAACCACCAATTCTGCCGAAGCAAACATCGTCAGAACGACGACCGGCTGGCGGAGGCTCCTGCCGCGCGCGGGTCGGGAGCGCTGACGCATGCCTGAGAGCTCTGTCCGGATCCGGGGGCGCAACACGCGCGACCGGCGCATCGCCGCCGAGGTCGAAGAGTTGCACCAAACCGCTCTCTCACCCACGGGCCGTTCGCGCCTGCCCGACCTTTCCGCGCTAACCGGGCTGCTTGCCCAGTCCGCCGAGATCGAGGCGCTCGTCGACCGTTTCCGGACCGTCCGCGAGGGCCGAGTATGGCAGAACCTCCGCCACGTCACCTACGCACAGATGCCCCACGGCGCGAAGTCGTTCCTCGCCGCCGCACTCGTGCAGGCAAGTGGTGAGCGACTCGTCTGGGTCGCGCGGGACGCGGAGATCGCCGATCGCGTGGCGGAAGAGTTGGCCGCGTGGCTGGGCGGGCCCGACTCCGTGGTCACGCTCGAACCGCGCACCTCCCTTGCATACGAACGTTCCGAGCTCATCCGCGACGAGAGCGCGGCGCGAGTCGCGGCAATTGCGACCTGGCGTTCGGGCCGACCGAAGGTCCTCGTCGCGAGCGTGCAGGCTCTCTTCCAACACACGCTGGCCGCGGGGGACATTCCCGCACACCCACTGCTCCTGAAGACAGGGCAGCGCATGTCGCAGGAGCGCGTCCTGCGCGAGCTGATCGACCTCGGCTACGAGGCCCTCCCCGAGGTGGCCGGCCGAGGCGAGTTCGCGCGACGGGGCGGGATCGTCGACGTGTTCCCGGCCGGCCAGCCCCTGCCCGTTCGCATCGAGTGGTTCGGCGACCAGGTCGAGTCGATCCGGGCGTTCGATCCTGCCAACCAGCGCGGCGTTCGGCCGGTTGAGGAGATCCAGCTGCTGCCGGCGAGCGAATTCCTGCTCGGCGAAGGCGGCCCACAACGCCTGCGTCAGGCACTCGGCACCGCTGCAAATCGGCTGCCCCAGGACCTATCGGCCGACCTGGTCCGGCTTGAGCAGGGCCAGCTGGCCGACGCCGCGGAAATCTGGGCCGGCCACCTTGCACCGTCGACCGGCGTGGACCACATCGGCGATGCGATATGGCTCATCGACGAGCCCGGGGACATCGCCGCCTCGGCAGATTTCCTCTGGACCCAGGCCGATGAACGCCGATCTGAGCTTGAACGTGCCGGCACGCTGCCCAAGACCTGGCCGACGACATATCTCCCGCGGCGTGAGTGGAAGGGCCAGCTGAGTGCTGCCCGGACACTGGAGCTCACCTGGGAGAGCGAGGTCGGCGAGGCGCCTCCGGGCGGCAATCCATTCGGCTGGCACGAACCCGTGCTGCCTCCTTCGCCGATCAGGGATCTCGCCGAGACCGTCAAGCGCTGGCGCCGCGAGGGCCTTCGGGTGGTGATGGCGTCAGACCAGTCCGCTCGGCTGTCAGAGATCTTCGCCGAGGCTGACATCGTCGCAGCGCCCACGACCACCCTGAGAGATGTGCCTGTGCCTGGTGGCCTGGCGCTCGTCGAGCGCAGCCTCAATTCGGGCTTCGCTGGTGGTCCGGAGAACCTCGTTCTGGTCACTGACCGCGAGCTCTTCGGGACTGTCCGCGTGCGCCGCCCACGCGTCCTGCGCCGTGTCGTGCCCAAGGATCTGCTCGAGCGGCTCCAACCGGGAGACCTCGTGGTCCACATCGACCACGGGATCGCTCGTTACGGGGGGATGGCGCGCCGCACTGCCGGAGGCGACGGTACCGAGGAACGCGACTTCCTCGAGCTGCAGTTCGCCGAGGGCGGACGAATCTGGGTCCCGGTCGAGCAGATCGAGCGTGTGTCGCGGTATGCCGGCGGCGAGAACCCGCACCTATCGCGACTGGGCGGCGGGGAGTGGCAGCGCACCAAGACCCGCGTCCGAAGGGCTGTCACGGACCTGGCCAAGGACCTACTCGAGCTGTACACGTCGAGGGAGCGCGCCCGCGGCCGTCCGATCAGCCCCGATTCGCCGTGGCAGCAGGAGATGGAAGCTGCCTTTCCGTACGAGGAAACGGTCGATCAGCTGCGCGCGACGGCGGAGGTCAAGGCGGATCTCGAGCGCGGGCGGCCGATGGACCGGCTGGTGGTCGGAGACGTTGGTTACGGGAAGACCGAGGTCGCCCTGCGGGCGGCATTCAAGGCCATCGCCGACGGGATGCAGGTCGCAGTCCTGGTGCCCACGACCGTCCTCGCCGCGCAGCACCTGGAGACATTCCGCCAGCGTTTCGCGGCCTACCCGTTCACGGTCAGGATGCTCAGCCGCTTCGTGTCCGTCGACCAGCAGCGGGAAATCGTGGCCGGGCTGGCGGCTGGGTCGGTCGATCTGATCATCGGGACCCACCGGCTTTTGTCGAAGGACATCCAGTTTCGTAATCTCGGACTGGTCGTCGTCGACGAGGAACAGCGCTTCGGGGTCGCCCACAAGGAACGCCTGAAACAGATGCGGACCGAAGTCCACGTGCTGACGCTGTCCGCGACGCCGATTCCGCGGACGTTGAACCTCGCCCTGGCAGGCGTGCGCGACATGAGCGTGATCGAGACCCCACCCGAGGATCGCCTGCCGATCCAGACGCGGGTCGCCGAGGCGTCCGCCGGCCTGGTGCGTGACGCCATCCTGCGCGAGCTGGACCGCGGCGGCCAGGCCTTCTTCGTGCACAACCGGGTCGAGACGATCGAGGCCCAGGCCGAGCAGCTCCGCCAACTGCTGCCGCAGGCACGCATCGTCGTGGCCCACGGGCAGATGGGCGAGGGTGTGCTGGAGCGCGTGATGATGGCATTCGCGAGCGGTGAGCACGACGTGCTGGTGTGCACGACGATCATCGAGTCCGGGCTGGATATCCCCAACGCGAACACCATCGTGATCGACCGGGCGGACGCTCTGGGCCTCGCGCAGCTCTATCAACTTCGTGGCCGGGTCGGCCGATCTTCGCGCCGTGCCTACGCATACCTGCTCTACCGGCGGCGCGGCCAGTTGAGCGAGATCGCGCGCAAGCGGCTGCAAGCGATATTCAACGCGTCGGAGCTGGGCGCCGGCTTCCAGATCGCGCTCTCAGACCTCGAGATCCGTGGCGCCGGCAACATCCTCGGGGCAGAGCAGCACGGCCACCTGTCGGCGGTCGGCTTCGATCTGTACACGCGCCTGCTGGCCGAGGCCGTCGAGGAGCAGAAGGCGGTACGGGAAGACCGCGAGCCGATCAGGCCGCGGGCCCAGACAGTCATCGATCTACCAGTTGACGCCTATCTTCCTGACGATTTCGTGGCCGAGGAGCCGCAGAAGCTCGAGCTCTACCGTCGCCTCGGCCGAACAGCGATCGATTCGGAGGTGGAGACAATCCGCGCGGAGCTACTGGATCGTTTCGGCGCCCTGCCGCCGCAAGTCGAACGGCTCCTCGAGGTGGCGCGTCTTCGGATCGCTGCCGAAGCCGCAGGAATTGCCTCGTTGGCGCGGGAGGGGAGTGAGCTCATCGTCCGCTTTCAGGCGGACTGGTCGCGCTCGGCGGCCATGCGGGCGATGGCCCCCACGGGCCCGGCAGATCGGCTGCCAGGCGTGCCCGCCGGCGGCTTGACGTACGGGTCGAACCAGATCCGGGTGCGCGTCGCACGCGACGCCGCGACGGCATGGCAGACGACACGTGCCATTGTCGAGCGGTTGGCGACTCGCATGGAGCGCCCCGCCGCGTAGCTGGCTACGGACCGCTGCGCCACGGGGACGCGAAGATCTTGCCGCCGAAGGCAAGCATGGCGATCAATCTGAGATCCGACACACGTCCAAGTCCCTGGGATGCCTGCGCTAGACTGACGCCGCCCAAATCGACCCAGCCGGGCCTTACCTGTGAGGCAATCCTCGCCCGTGTCCGCCGACGACCTGCGTGCCAAGATTCGTGAGATCCCTGACTTTCCGAAGCCGGGGATCCTCTTCTACGACATCACCACCCTGCTCAAGGACGCCGGAGCGTTCAAGGAATCGATCGAGCTCATGCTTGAGCCGTTCCGCGACCGGAAGGTTGACCTGGTGGTCGGGATGGAGTCGCGCGGTTTCATCTTCAGCGCGCCCATGGCAATCGAGCTCAATGCGGGCTTCGTGCCCGTTCGCAAGCTCGGGAAACTGCCCGCAGAGACGGCCAGCGTCGAATACGCGCTCGAGTACGGAACCAACACGCTCGAGATCCACAAGGATGCGATCCAGCCCGGCCAGAGCGTTCTCATCGTGGACGACCTACTGGCAACGGGCGGCACCGTACTGGGCACCATCGAGCTGGTCAAGACGCTGAAGGCCGAAGTCGTGGGCCTCGCGTTCCTCGTCGAGCTGCTCTTCCTCAAAGGGCGCGAGCGGCTGAGTGACCATTTCATCCATAGCGTCATCCAGTACTGAGGGCGTTGCTGCGCGCGGTGTAGGCCGCGCTGCGCGCGACACAGGTCGAAGTCCCGCATGTGCGGGCCTTCGACCGTCGCTTGCGAGCGCCCGCTGATGCCGCGTCGCGACGAGGCCGAAGGCGTCCACGACCCGACTCGGCGCCAGTTCTTCCGCACCTTCGGCCAGCAGACCGTGCGTAACGCCGGGGCGGTGATGGGTGCCGCGGCCGAGCTGCGCCGCGCCGGGGGAGCGGCCGCGCGTGAGCTATTCGACACCGGCGGGCCGGCGCAGGTGGTTCTGTCCGCCGACGGCCGCGGCCGCGTTCCTGTCGATGCCGTCGGTCCGATTACCGCGGCCCAGCCCGAGATGCCGTTCCGAAGCGCATACCGCCTTGGTGACGACAGCCTTTTGGTGCTCGATCAACGCGACCTGCCCGCGAGGGTGACCCTGGTGCCCTGTGCCGAGCCGACGGAGATTGCCTCGGCCATTCGATCCCGCGTCGTCAACGGCGGGCCGGTGCTTGCGGAGGTGGCCGCCTATGGGTTGGCGTTGACGATGGCGCGCTCGGTGATGCGCTCCGGGCAGAGTCGTGACCAGGCTTTCCGAGCAGCCGCCAACATGCTCCGTGGCGCGCGCGGCGATGTCCACGCTCTTCGAGTCGCCGTCGACCGCATGGAGCAACGCTATGACGCCCTAACTGCCGGCGAACCAACCGTCGATTCTCCCGAGCTGGTGCGACTGATGCGCTCCGAAGCGGACGCAATAGCCACTGAGGCAACGCTCGCCCATGCGGCGCTTGGACGTCTCGGAGCAGAGGTGATCGCGACTCGGGTCGCCGAGGACGCCATCAGGACGCCCGGGGCACCGATCAATTTCCTGACGCACGCTGACATGGGACCCCTGAGCTGCGGCACCGTGGGAACCGGAACCCAGCTCCTCCAGTCAATGCTCGGACTCGGCCGGAAGGTCCACGTGTGGGTCACCGAGGCAGGACCGAGCATGGAGGGAGCCCGCATGGCTCTCCAGCTGACACAGGCTGACATTCCGCACACGATCGTGGCTGATTCGGCTGTCGGTTGGCTGCTCTCATCCCGGCATCTGGACGCGGTGCTGCTGCGGGGCGACACCGTCTGCGCGAACGGAGACACCCTCGGCCTGATCGGCAGCGTCAACGTCGCGTGGCTGGCCGCATCGGGCGGAGTCGATGTCTTTGTCGTCGCTCCGGACACGTCCTTCGACGCCCATGCCGCCGATGGCCATCGCCTGGCCCCCGACCTGCGTTCACCGGCCGAAGCGATGGCCGGATTGGGCGGCGATGGCCACAGCCGCCCGGCCGTATTCGGTGTCCGCCTCAATCCGCCGACCGACATCGTGCCAAGCAGGCTGGTCACCGCCTATCTGACCGATTCCGAATCACGGCCCGGAGGCCGCGCCTGATGGCAACCGCTACGCGCCATGGCTCCGCCGCGATCGACGGCCGTACGCTAGAGATCAGCATCACCCGCGACAGGGCGCTGCTGCGGAGGTTCCTCGAGCAGGATCGCCTGCGCGCCGCCTACGCGATCTGTGATCTTGAGGAGCGCGAGTTTGCGCGCAGCAAGTGGGGCATCGCCACCCGGTCAGGCGAGCCGATTGCGGTCGTGCTCGAGTACGGCGGCCTGACGCCTCAGCCGCTGTTCGTCATGGGCGAAGGCGATGCCATCGCCTCCGTTCTGCGCGAGGTCATTCGGCCGCGCCTGGTCTACCTGGCCGCCGATGAGTCGTTGCTGCCGGCTGTCGAACGGGTCTACCGGATTGATCCGGGCCCGCAGATGGTTCGCATGTGGGTCAACGGGCAGATGTTCAAGCCGGTGCTGGGCCCAGCAGTGCGCCTTTCGCCCGTCGACATCGTCGATCTCAATCGCCTGTACGGACTGGGCTTCAGCGGTCGGCTGCCGGCTGAGGCCATCAGCCATGGCGTCTACTACGGCGCCCGTGTGGCCGGGCGACTCATCGCCGCCGCGGGCACCCATGTCATCAGCCCCGAGGGGAAACTGGCTGCCATCGGCAACGTGATGACCAACGTGGACTTCCGTGGACGTGGCTTCGCGAAGCTCACGACTAGCTCGGTCACGCAAGAACTGTTGCGCACATGTGACGAGGTCGTACTCAACGTGAGGGCAGACAACCCGCCCGCGATCGCGGCCTATCGCGCCCTCGGCTATCGCGAGCACCGCCGCTTCGAAGAGCGCCTCGCACACCGTCGTGGAGCGCCCTGGGATAGCATCCTCGCCCATCTTGGACGGCTGATCGTCCGCAACAAGGAGCCCGCGTGACCACCACTGACCTGTCCCGCCCCGCCGAGACCGAGGGAGCGCAGCTGCCGCGTCACGATGTCACCGACATCGGCATCGCACGCGATGGCGTCACGCGGATCGAGTGGGCCGAGCGAGAGATGCCGGTCCTGCGACTCATTCGCGAGCGCTTCGAACGCGAACGGCCGCTCGAAGGAATGCGCATCGGCGCCTGTCTTCACGTTACGACAGAGACCGCGAACCTGATGCGCACGCTGAAGGCCGGCGGCGCGCAGGTGGCGCTGTGCGCGTCCAACCCGCTCTCAACGCAGGACGACGTGGCCGCCGCGCTCGTCGCCGAATACGGGATCAGCACGTTCGCCAGACGCGGCATCGACCGCGACGGCTACTTCGGCCACTTGAATGCTGTCGTCGACACTCATCCCCAACTCACCCAGGACGACGGCTGCGACCTCGTCTCACTGCTCCACCGCGACCGACGGGACGCCCTTCCCGGCGTGCTCGCTGGCACGGAGGAGACGACCACCGGCGTGATTCGCCTGCGTGCAATGGCTGCCGATGGCGCGCTCATGTACCCGATCGTGGCAGTCAACGAGGCTCTCACCAAGCACCTCTTCGACAACCGCTACGGGACCGGCCAGTCGACCGTCGACGGCATCCTGCGCGCCACGAACATCCTCCTCGCCGGCCGCCACGTGGTCGTCGCCGGCTTCGGCTGGGTGGGCAAGGGCATTGCTTCCCGAATGCGCGGCATGGGCGCCCAGGTCGCGATCGTTGAGGTCGATCCCATTGTCGCTATCGAAGCGCTGATGGACGGCTACCAGGTCATGTCGGGCCTTGAGGCCGCGGCCTGGGGCGAGGTCTTCGTGACCGCCACGGGCAACCTCCATGTGTTCCGCAAGGAGCATTTCGAGCGCATGCACAATGGTGCGATCCTGGCCAACAGCGGCCATTTCGATGCCGAGCTGGACCTCGCCGCTCTGCGCGAGATGGCCGGCGGCCGCGTGCGCAATCTGCGTCGCGATGTGCAGGAGTACGACCTGGGCGACCGAAAGGTGTACGTCCTGGCCGAGGGTCGACTCGTGAACCTGGCGGCCGCGGAAGGCCACCCGGCAGCGGTGATGGACATGAGCTTTGCCAACCAGGCACTCGCGGCTGAGTACGGCGCCAAGCACCACACAGAGCTGAAGCCGGATCTCTACACGATGCCCGCGGACATCGACCGCGAGGTCGCTCGACTGAAACTCGAGGCGCTCGAGATCAAGATCGATCAGATGACTCCGGAGCAGTTGAAGTACGTCAGCTCCTGGCAGGAGGGGACCTGAGCACAATCGACGGTCGGGACGCGGCGGTTCGCCGCGAACCGACCGCTTCGCGCGTAGCTGGCCGAGGGCCGGCGAAGGAGAAAAGATGACCAGCATCGTCGACGACGAGGGATACCTTTTCACGTCCGAATCGGTGACCGAGGGTCACCCAGACAAGATGTGCGACCAGATCTCCGACGCCATCCTTGATGCGATCGTCAAGGACGACCCAGTTGCGCGCGTGGCCTGCGAGACGGCCACCACCACCGGGACCGTCATCGTCATGGGCGAGATCACGACCGAGACGTACGTGGACTTCCAGGCGGTCATCCGCGACACGGTGCGCGGCATCGGCTACACGGACGCCCGATTCGGCTTCGACTACCGCACGTGCGGCACGCTAGTCTCGATCCACGAGCAGTCACCGGACATCAAGCGCGGCGTCGACGACGCCCTCGAGACCCGTGGTCGCAGCGACAAGCACGATCAGGGCGCTGGGGACCAGGGGATGATGTTCGGCTTTGCCTGCCGCGAGACACCGGAGCTCATGCCGCTGCCGATCGTGCTTGCTCACCGCTTGGCACAGCGCCTTGCGCAGGTACGCAAGGAAGAGCTGGTCGACTACCTCCGGCCGGACGGCAAGACCCAGGTCACTGTCGAGTACTACCGCGGCAAGCCCGTGGCGGTGCGCACGGTGGTCATCGCTGCCCAGCACGATGACGATGTGGCCAACGACCGGTTGCGCGACGACATGATCGAGATGGTCGTCAAGGAGATCATCCCGGCCGACCTGCGCGAATTCGATCCGAAGGTGCACGTCAACCCGACCGGACGGTTCGTCATCGGTGGTCCGATGGGCGACGCAGGCCTTACCGGGCGCAAGATCATTGTCGA
>Ga0183260_10000687_pt1 | contig 28696 bp, 26 predicted proteins | sample AntDrymUQ4972206_2_FD_129768 | JGI IMG/M metagenome (GOLD analysis project Ga0183260, IMG submission 129768) | Polar desert sand microbial communities from Dry Valleys, Antarctica - metaG UQ497 (22.06) (version 2) (version 2) | ecosystem: Environmental > Terrestrial > Soil > Desert | place...
AGGGGTGCGGGGGAAGTGTGTGTATTAAACCGCGATTGGCCCTAGAACGCCACCCGGCGCCTGGCCCCTATCATAGGGGCCATGGAAGCCGCCTTTTTCGACCTCGATAAGACCGTCATCGCTCGATCGAGCGGACTGGCCTTCGGCAAGAACTTCTATCGGGAGGGCCTCATCACCAAGCGGTTACTCGCCCGGGCGGTGGTCGCGCAATTCGTTTACTTGCTGGTCGGGGCCGACGAAACCAAGATGGAAAAGATGCGCAAGAAGGCGCAATCTCTCACGATTGGGTGGGACCAAACCCGCATAAGACAAATCATCGAAGACGTCATGGGTGACGTCATCACTCCGATCATCTTCAAGGAGGCGGCCGACTTGATCGATCTCCACCGCTCTGAAGGGCGAAAAGTGGTGATCGTATCGTCTTCGCCAGAGGAAATCGTTGCCCCTTTGGGGAAACTGCTCGGCGCCGACGAGGTAATCGCATCACGGGCAGAGGTCGGCCCGGATGGCCGCTACACGGGCGAAATCGACTTCTACTCGTACGGCCCCCACAAAGCCATCGCGATCAGGGAGTTCGCCGTGGAAAAGGGTATCGACCTTGCGGCCTCGTTTGCATATTCCGATTCGATCACCGATCTTCCGATGCTCGAGGTCGTCGGGCATCCCGTAGCGGTCAACCCCGACCGGGCGCTGACGCAGACGGCGACCGAGCGCGGATGGGAGGTACTCCGGTTCGAGAACCCCGTGACCATTAGGAAACGCCTGGCAGAGATCGCGCCCTCCGGACGGACCGTTGCTTTTTCGGGGGGAGGGGCCCTTTCGCTCATCGCAGTGGGCCTTGGATACGTATGGCTGCGGCGGCGCTCCCGCTCCACCGCATGGGGGAGTAAGTTTTAGCCCCTGTCGGCCGCTATATAAGCAGGACCTTTCTACAAGGAGGCTATGAGTGTTGAACAGACTGCGCAAGTACCTAACCACTGGTGGCGTCTTGATTGGAATCGCGCTCCTGGGCGCTACGGCCTTCGCGGTTGCGGGCGATCATAAGAGTGCCGACGATGCAGTAGAGCTGCTGGAGGCCCCGGAAGTCGAATCCGCTCAAGCGAAAACCAAGGGCAATGGCGAAGCAGGCGGCGGTCCCAACCATGGACATTGCGTCTCCTACTGGGCACACGCCGCAAAGGACGCCGGACTCAAAGGCAAGGACCGCGGACACTTCGTGTCAACCGTTGCGCAGGATGAAACGGCAGTCTCCGAGAAGCTTGAGGCAGATGCAACCCCTGCCGGTCAATGCGGCACCTATCAAGAAGATCTGAACGCAGCGGTTGCAACGCAGGCCGCAGATTCAGATTCCGAAGATAGTCAAAAGGAGTCGGGTCGGAGCAACGCTTCTCACGGCGAAGGTCACGGCAAGGGAAAAGGCAACCGAGACTGATCTAATTTCTGCGAATTGATTTCCGGCCCCCGCGTTTACCCGGGGGCCGAAGTCTTTTCCAGAGTCATCCGCGCCCAGGATCGGGGCGTTCGGACAGATTGAGGGTGAGGTTCGTCGCGCGGCACCCTGCGAGAAGTTTGCCCGTTCGATCGAATAGTTCAGCCGCCGCGAACGTAACCTTTCTGGTTTTGTGAACCACTTTTCCTTCGGCCCGGATCAGACCCGGTACCGTCGGCCGATAAAACTCAGTGCGCAAGTCGGTAGTCAAGAAGACCTCATCGAGGTTGAGCAGGCTCCACGTCGCCCATCCCAACGCAGTATCCAGAATGGCAGTCACCATTCCGCCGTGCACTATCCAGCCGTCGCCGGCCGCGAAGGAATGGTCCGAGGTGGGTTCCCATTCCAAAACGGCGGATCCCGGCGCCCACTCCTGGAGTTTCCAGCCAAGATGAGCCCAGATGCCTTTATCGCCGGGGGGAGAGTCGGTCATCTGCGCGAAACGCTCGCCGGGCTTGAAGTCGGGCATGGTGCAGAACCTAACACGGCACGCCCTACCTAGGTATCCTGGGCTCGGAGGCGACTGGGGTCTGGTGGCCCTCCCGGTCTTCAAAACTGGTGCGCCGATGAAAGTCGGTGGGCGGGTTCGATTCCCGTCCGCCTCCGCTTGAGAAATGTGGGGCTGACCTGCAGTTGTGATTTGTGAGGTCGGTCCTCCTGGTTTTCGCACCAGTAGGAAGCGGCCGAATTAGCACACAAGTCTTTCGATTTTTTCGGATCGCTTGAACCTCACAAGTGTTGGCCTAACACCTCACAAGTGTTCGCAATCACTGCAACATGCCAGGACGCTGAAGTCTCCGGTCTTCTTTCTCCACGAGAGAAAGGAGGGGCCATGCCCCGACCGATACGGAGCCGGCAAGATGCCGCGCTCATCACCACCCGAGATCTTCGGGACGATTTCCTGGCAAGGTGTCAGGTCAAGAACCTCACGCCGAGAACGGTGGAGTGGTACGAATTCAAGCTGAACGGTTTCATCAAGTGGTGCGACGATCAGGATGTTTTGCTTGCACAACACCTGACCACGAACATCCTCGAGGATTTCCTCATGTACCAGGCCACCTTGGGGGCCTCGCCCAACACCATCCGGGGCTCCGCGCAGGTGCTCAAGACCTTGTGCAGGTTCGGAACCCGCAAGGGCTACATGCCCGATATAATCACCGGACAATTCGAGATGCCCAAGGTTCCCCAAACCTTGATCTCCACCTTTTCAGACGAACAACTCGTGGCTCTGCTTGAGGCTCCCAGCCAACGAAAATGGACTGGCGTCCGCGATAAGGCCCTCATGTTGATGATGTTCGACACGATGGCGCGTTTGTCTGAAATCGCCAGCCTCCGCGATAAGGACGTGGATCTCGAAGAACGCGTTATCCGCGTGATGGGGAAAGGTAGAAAGGAACGCGATATCCCGTTAGGGAAGGCATCCGCTCTGGCCGCGGCCCGTTATCGACGAACCGTCCAAGACCTAGAGCCTGAGGACCCGTTCTTCATCACTCAATACGGCAGGGAGATGAACAGAAGAACCATCTACGACATCGTCCACGATTATGGATTGAGGTCCGGAATCAAGGGGGTCAGATGCTCGCCGCACACGCTCCGGCATACGGGAGCCAAGCTCTTCATCCTGAGCGGTGGAGATGTGTTCTCGTTACAGAGAATTCTCGGGCACACAACTATGTACATGGTCCGGCGATATGTGCAGCTGACCGACATTGAGGTTCGCAAGCAGCATTCGCTACACAGCCCTGGCGACCGACTGCTCAGCAAACCCAAACCGGATCGAGCTTTTAGAAAAAAGAAGAGCCCTCGACCAACCGCCCCTGGCGAGCCAATCGATTGAGCGTCCGCTTTGTGGCATACGTCGGCAATTGCCGAATTTCGCGGGTCCGGTCGCCAGCTAGGAGGATTCGGGCCCAGCCTGGAGACCATCCAAAGCAACGTTGGTCAAGGGGACCGTGTGACCGTTGACAACCTTTTGCGTCGGGATCATCAACTTTTCTCGAACACGATTTGGAAGGACCGTCGCCGATTTCCGGCCACTTGTTGCGGCTTGAAATCGGCGCACGTGAGCAGGGTGGTTAGTTCCAACGACTTCCCCATTTCCTGAAGCTCATCAGGTGAGTAAAGTTGCCAGTCGAACTCATCTCCTTCTCCTGAAGCCCATTCGATTCGAGCTTGAAGCCGACCATCAGCATAGACATGGCTGTCGCTGTAATCCCATCGATCGGCGGTCCAATGTTGACCCGAACGACGCGAATCGACTGCCTTGAAGTAGCGACGGTTGTAAAGGTCAAGAACGATGCGTCCGCCTGACCGCACTCTGCCTGCGATGGCACGCAAGACTGACAAGTTCGTGGCCTCATCGAAGTAACCGAAGCTCTGCCACATACAGATGGCCGCGTCGAACTCGCGATCCAGATGATCGAGATCCCTCATATCAAGGGCGATGAACTCTGCTTCGGGACAGGCAGATTGCGCTTCTGCGACGAGGCCTGAGTCGCGATCGATTCCAACAACCTGGTAACCGGCGGTCGCAAGCGGCCTTGCATGCCTTCCCAATCCACAACAAACATCGAGAATTCGGAGAAAGCCCGGCAAGGGAAGTTGGTAGCGCAAGAATTGAACCTGATGTGCTGTGAGCTCCCGACGGACTCCCTGAGGCGATTCCTCCCGAAGGAAGGTTGTTTGCCAACTTTTCGTGTACTCGTTCGCCATGGGGTATATCTTCGCGCGGGAGAAGCCATCCCATTTCTCAGTCAGCCGCGGTGGACCAAGAATCCTCATTTAGAGAGATCACAAACGATCCGTCTTCATCCCTCCCCGACCCGTCGCAGTCAAGGCCGACCACTTTGCACTTCCCTGGGACTCGGAGCGGAAAATACGCAGTAGTGCTGGTGGCTGAGTTTCCATTATCTGAAATATACTTTTCGGTTTATGAAGGTGAACAGCCTGTCGGCCGCCGCTAGGTCCGCCCACCTCGGCGACCCGAAATACTGGGGACCGTACGTGACTCAAGTCCTTCTCCGCCATGAGCTTCCCACCGCACCTCTGGAGTCTCCCTTTGTCGGCACCTTCCCCACCTTCCTCGCTGGCGACTTGGTAGTGAAGCTTTTTGGAGAGGCGTTCGATGGGACGGCGAGCCATGGCGTGGTTTCGTCGATGCCGGCTCGCACTGAGCCGCGGTTGACTCCGACCCCAAGGAAGGATGACCTCTAACTGGCGGGAACCGGCTCGGGTGGGGCCGGTCCTACGTAATGGGCGCTCGGCCGGATGATTCGGTTGTCCAACGCTTGCTCAAGGATGTGGGAGGTCCACCCGATCACCCGGCTGCACGCAAACGTCGGAGTGAACATCTCGCGGGGCAGGCCGGCGGCATCGAGAACGATCGCGGCGTAGAACTCCACGTTGGTGTAGAGACGGCGGCCAGGCTTGAGCTTGTTGAGAAGGGCAACCGCGCGCGACTCGACGTGTTTGGCAAACTCCAGTCTTGCCCCACCAAGACGCTCCGCGACCTCCTGAAGCATGATCGAACGCGGGTCGGTCGTCCGATAGATCGCGTGGCCGAACCCCATCAGACGATCCCCGCGCTCGATGGCGGCACGGATCCAAGAGTCGGCGTTTTCAGGAGTGCCAATCGCGTCGAGCATGTCAAGGGCACGGCTGGGCGCACCACCGTGCAGGGGACCCGAAAGCGCGCCAAGGGCTCCGGCGACTGCCGACCCCAGGCTGGCCCCGGTCGAGGTGATCACCCGGGCCGTGAAGGTGGAGGCATTGAAACCGTGATCGGCGGTGAGGATCAGATACTGCTCCAGGGCGCGGACTTGGTCGGGAGGGGGATCCTCGCCCGTGAGCATGTAGAGAAAATTTGCCGCGTGCCCGAGCCCGGGGTGCGGGTCCAGCGGTTCCAATCCTTGTCGTAACCGGTGAAGAGCGACCGTGAGAGTGGGCATGACCGCGCAGGTTCGGAGGACCGCGGCGCGCAGACTCGAACGGTCGGAGTCGAGTGAGGCTCCGTAATCGAACGCAGCCACGGTGACCGAGTAGGCAGCCTGCAGCAAGTCGAGGAGGCTCGCATCGGGCCGCAAATCGTTGAGACTCGGGAGGATCTCTCTTACGGTTAATGGGATCTCACGAAGCGAACGGACTTCTTGAGCAAAATTCTCCCCTTCAGCTTCGTTGGGAAGATTTCCTTCTAAAAGAAGAAACCACACATCTTCGAGGGTTCGTTTTCGCGCAAGCTCCGTCGCGTCGTACTGACGGTAGTGGAAGAAACCCTCTTCTCCCCGGACATCGCCGACGGCGGTCTCCGCGACCACCACTCCCTTGAGCCCCCGCGGGATGTCTGCCGCGATCGACCCGGCCGGCTGGATCTGAGCGATCTTCATCAGATCGCGCATCGACACTATTCCCTCTAGCCGTCCTCCATCCACGACCGGGATGTGCCGGAAGCCGCGGTCGGCGAGTTTTTGGAATGCGAACGCCACGTCCGTTGAGGGTTCCACCGTTTCTGGCTCCCCGGTCATCCACTCAGAAATCTTGGTAACGGAGGCCTCGGCACCGGAGGCGGCGAACCGGACTAAGTCTCGCTCGGTGAGTATGCCAATTGGGCGCTCGCCGCCGACGACGACCACAGAGCCGACGGAATTTTCTCGCATCTGTTCGGCAGCCTGGGCGATGGTCTCCGACGATGACGCGGTTACGACTGGTGCGCTCATAATCTCCGCGACGGTGCGGCGCTTTTCTTTAGTGATGCGGGCCACTCGGAAACTCCTCTAACGAACGCTTATATTGATTGAACTAGATTATACTTGATTAAGATTGATACAATCAGGGCCACGGCTCGAGGAGATTGAAGATGCCGGTCACGATCGAGATCGAAGGCGAGGAGTTTCTGACTGCTGCAGAAGCGGCGGCTAAGCTGGGCGTGAAGCCAGCGACCCTATACTCCTACGCCAGCCGGGGGCGCCTTCGCTCTTTCCGACAGGGCATCAGGCGTCGCAGCCTCTACCGTCGCCGGGATGTTGATGCCTTGCTCTACCTTGGGCCCGCCGCCAGTGCTCGTCTGCCCGCGAGAATCCCTAAAGCGGAGGAGTGGATTCCTTACACGCATTAGGCTTCGCTACCGGGTCTTGGCCCAGCCAACTAACTTTCGCAAGACTTCGCCAACTTGGAAGGAATACAAAGGGCAGACCCATATCATTTGGTCTGCCTGTTCAAATTATCAGGGGAGGTACGCGTGGCAGGAGTAGAGCGTTTCGAAGAGATCGAAGTGCGGAGAATCCGGATAGTTGACGAAAAGGGCACGGATCGCATGATCCTGACGATTCCCCCTTTGCCCGACCTAAAAATTCGGGGTGTCAGCTATCCGGTGCCCGAACGGGAACAGGCCGGGATCATCTTCTATACGGAGGAAGGAACCGAATGCGGCGGACTCACCTTTAACGGCAAGACAGGTCCCGAGGGAGTCGACGCCAGCTGTCATCTTAGCTTTGATCAGTACGAACAGGATCAGGTGATCTCCATCGATTCTTCGAGGAACGGCGACAAAACGGAATACGGGATTCGGATGGTGGACAGAGAACTAGTCGGTATGACCGAGAAGAAAGAAGCTCACAAGCGAGTCGCCGCCATGCCGGAGGGTCCTGAAAAAGAAGCGGAGACGAAAAAGCTGAGTAGCGGCTCTCGTGTGTTTATCGGTCGAACCGAAGATGGTGAGGCATGCATCAACTTGATGGATTCTTATTTTCGCTCGAGAGTGAGAGTCCTCGTGGATGCTGCTGATACGCCGAGAATCGAGTTCCTAGATGAGTCAGGGAACGTCACTTACAAGATCCCTCCCGATTGAAAGGAATACATCTGTCCTTTCTTTGAGTCATATGGCCGTAGAGCGCTCTCCTCGGCGCCGGGAAATAGGCAGAGTTGTTCGGCGCCAATCGACCCCGTGGCTGAGGAGAACAAGGTTGACAAGTGTGTGGCCATTCACTATAGTGTGGACAACCACACCAAGGAGGATCCATGAGAGCCAAAGACCCGATTTGGAAGGAACTTCACACCGAGGGGATGCAGAACAGGCGAAGGGCAGCTTCCGACCCGACTCGTTTGAGGATTAATGACTTGTTGCACCGCCGGCCCGAATGGACTGCAAAGGAGTTGGCTGGGGAACTGGGAGTGAATCCGAATGGTCTCTACTACCACCTTCGCATCATGGAGGATGCGGGCTTCATCTCGGTAGTACGTACCCAGGTGTCCGGACGGATGGCGGAGCGCGTTTACGGAGCCGCCGATCTCAACCAACGCGTGATCTGGGATTCCAAGGATCCTCTTGAGCTGTCGACGTACATGGCTGCCACTTTGGATGCTGGCAAGGTCGGTGCGGAAGACGCGATCTACCAGATGGCGCGTGACTTGGAAGACGACGCGACAAAGGAGGCGCCTACTTTCGTTGATTGGGGTTCTCCCTCCATAAGCACCACAGCAGGAGAGGTTCGTGAATTCCACAACCGGCTGCAAGACCTTCTGAAGGAATTCCGTGAGCGGGCAAAGACCCAAGCAGTCGAAGGAGTCGACCGCGGAGAAGGTCCAAGACTTAGGTTCTCTTACGCCCTGTACGAGCAGCAACCTTTGCAAAAGGCAGAGGAATCGATGGCTTCAGAAACGGTCTCTGCCTGAGCTGAGTTTGTTCCTCACGTGCATCACTGATTAGCCCCCACCCCAAAGCGTCGATAGATTCTCTCCATAGCTTCGCCGCCCACCGCCATCCTCGCGTCGGAGGTATTCGGGTCCTTCTCGGCCACAACCTCCTGAAGTATCTCCTTGCCAGCGGATACACCCAGGTGCTAGATGCAGACATCTCCGACTTCTTCACAAGCATCTACCATGATCGTGCGTTCGGCCAGAAGAAGACCCATCAGATAACCATCCGATCACCTGGTGACGCCTTGCGATGCTGCCCGGCCACGACGTCGGATGCGAGTTCGGCGTAGCGCTTGACCATCGCGTATGACGAGTGCCCCAGGAGTTGGCGCAGGGACTCCATATCTCCACCGTTGCGAAGAAATTCCCTGGCAAATGCCCTGCGAAGGTCGTGGGCCGAGGCTCGGCCCTGCCTCACGCCAGCCTTCTTGGCCGACGCCTTGACGATCTCATCGATGCGCTTGCGGCTCAGAGCCCGCCCCCCTTGCCCCGGAAAGAGCCAGGCATCGAGCCCAAGCCGAGACGCCGCCAGATATCGCCGGAGCCACCTAAGTGTCTGTACTCCGAAGGGAAGGACGCGCTCCCTTGCGCCTTTCTCTATCACCCGAACCTTGCGGTCAGGAAGGTCGATGTCAGAAATCAGTATTGATCGAACCGCTGATACCCGAAGGCCGGTATCCAGCATCAGATAAAGAAGGGCAAGGTCTCGAAGCCCCATGATGGTCTTGCGATCGGGCACCTTCAACATCGCGAGGCACTCTGCGTTCGACGGAGCCCACATCGCCTTTTCTCGAACCATCGGTTTGCCGAACTGATCGAATGGGTTCGGACCCGACGTGGTTCCTTCATTGCGAAGGAAAGTGAAGAAGCCTTTGCCAACCTGCCAGTAACCGAGGATCGTTTGCGGTTCGAGTGGCTTGCCCCGCCTTTCAACTCGGCGGAGGTCTGAGATCAGACCGGAGACCGCAGAGCGCGTCACTTCCGTGGGTTTAACGATCCCAACCCTTGCCAGGCGATCGACGATACGAGTTCCACGATCCCTGTACCAACCAAGCGTTCTTGCTGTTACACCCCGCGCTTCGCAGTCCGCGAGATAGCACTCGAGCCAGGAGTCGAGATCTAGATCAAGTGCCGGCGGCGGCGGCACTGTTTCGAGTCGGACGATGCGCGGCTCTTGCTGACGCGGATTACCAAGGGCCAAAGCTCCTTCGTTACATACGGGAAAATTTCTCACCACTCGTTTCGGCCCTCCATCTCCTCACCAACGAGGCTGCGGGTGTGGCCGGTCATCTGGTCTTCGGCGAGCAGCTGCCGGTGAAGGATCACGAGATTGTCGTCCTTGTCGAAGTACTCCCGCCAAACCTCAAGGACCTTGTCATCTTCGGATGCATCCAGGGCGCGCACGTCGTCCAGAGTCAAGGGGCGAACCGCGTAAGACTCCCGAACCTTGGCGAGGCCCTTCTTGACACCCCGCTCAAGAAGCAAGGGTTCGAGTTCGTGCGCATAGAAGATCCCGGTCAGCTCTTTGGGTTTCACGAGGATGCTAGGAACCCACCACTCATAGAGATGGGTCACTTGTTTGCGGACCTTGTCCCGCATCCGGATCGCCGAATGAGCCAGACGAGGAAGTTGCTCGTAGTATTTCGAGCCGATGAATGATCCCGGAACATGCCAGTTCTCAGGATGATCTACATATTCGGACACGACAGGCTCGTAACCGGGCATGCTCGCCGTCCACTTCGAGAGAAGGTCGAACAGCTCTTCGGAAGTTCCCTCGCCCTGATCTTTTCCTGTCATGAAAAACCTCCTGTTCATGCCGAGATCCTTCGCTTCGGCGCCTTGACTAGATCCGACACTCTTATTCGAGTCTGAGATCCAATGGGGAGCCAAAGCTTGCCCATCGGATCTTCCATATGGTTCTCAAATACCCCCGTCATTACCTCGATGCCGCAGTTGAATAAGACCTTACGTGCACCGGCCTCTCGCTCAGAACCTGGGAAGGTGAACAGGATCAGGTCAGCGCTCCCACGGATATCTGAGAGCGCCGAGTACCTATCGAGCTTTTCTGCCAGCCTCGAACGGATTTCAGTTCCACCGTCCAGTTCGAGCCAGAATGAAACGGCCCCGTTCGGCTCCTCTATCGACCCGAATCCATCTGGATGAACGTAGCCCTTCCACCTCGCTCGGCAAGAGCGTTCCCCGAGCCATGACGACAATCTGAGGAGCCCCTCACTCGTACGGCTGGCCTGCGCGATTCGGGTGAAGAAGTCGTTGACCTCGGTCATGTGGCGAAGCCTCGGACTGAATACCTGAGCAAGGGCCTTAGCCTTGTCGTACTTCAATTCCCGTTGGTCAACCCCTCGGATGGCCGCGACGATGTGGATCCCGATCTCATCGAGGACGTAGTACCAAGGGTATGAGCCAGAACCTCGCAACGGTCGGAACCTGTCAAGGACGCGTAAACGGTACAGGTGGAAAAGACGAGCTCGAGCCCGGGTGTAGCTCTCGAAGTAGATGCGATTGGCTTGATGGGTGGTGAGGAACCTATGCTCGTAGATGTCTAGGCAAATATTCTTGTCCCTGTCAGTGATTGACCTAGAAACAAATTGGATGAGTTCCCGACTGACGCGCGGGCGCATAAGCGCCGGTGCGTCAAAGGGAGTTTGGGTAGACATTGACCGCGGTGTCATGCAGCCTCACCAGGCAAATCAGGTTCGTCAGGGTCGGTCGATGAAGAGCCACCGTCGGAGTGACCGTCCGGGTCATCGACGGACTGACCGGGCGATCGTCTATGGAGTCTTTCCTCTCTTGGAAGAAGAGTGATCTCCGGATTTATCTGACGATCGCGGATCTTCTTTTCCACCTTCCATCGCGGAGTTCCAAATGCTTCACCGCTTGTGATCCGAGCTTCGGTTGCGCGCTCTTCAGACATTGGCTCAAGTGGAATCGTCTTAAAGGTGAAGGGGTTGCCGTTTGCTCCATTAAGGCACGGCCGACACGCTGCAGTGAAGGCCTCCAATCTCGAAAGGTCGTAGGCCTCGAGGGCTGGCTCGAAATGCTCTGCCAAGTTCTTGGAGTCCTGCGGGGAGCATGCGAAGACGATCTTGGTCCGGGCGTTGGCGCTGATGGCCTCCTTAACCTCCCGGTTCAGCTGCCCGAGATGCTGGTGTGCCAGTACTAGGGAAAGCCGGTACCCGCGGGCTTCCGCGAGAAGATCCTCGAAGGAGCGCGGGAGAGTCAGATAGTTGTGCATCTCATCGACGTAGAGGGTGACGTCAGGTCGCCGATCTTCTGGGATCGCGGAGCGCTTCATACAGGCTTGCCAAATGCGGGCGATCACAAGACCGCCGAGGAGTTGAGAGCAGTCCTCTCCAAGAAGGCCCTTGGGTATCCGGACCAGGATCAGACCGCCATCGTCCAACAGATCCTCGAAATCACGCTTGGGTTGCGCCTGCCCAAGGATCGTCAGGATCGCGCCGCGCATGAGGAAAGCGCGGACCTTGTTCATCAGGGGCGCGATATCTTGAGATCTTTGAGACTCGACCTTGGCGTCGAACTGCTCCCAGAATTGGCGAAGCACCGGATTGTTCAATCGATAACGGATTGCTCGCCTCCATTCGCGATTGGTGAGAAGAAGCGGAACCTCGGCAAGAGTCGCACCCGGGATCCTTGCGAGGGTTCCGCACGCGGCTCGCAATATGTCATCCGAGCGGGGGCCCCAGTGGTGTTCGTAGATCCTCTTAAACAATGAGGCGATGTGATCGACGACAAGATCGGAGTCGGCACCCGTGAGGACGTTTAGGCCAACAGAGATTGAAGTATCGGTCGGGTCGATGAGACATGTTCGAGACAAGGCAGATTCCGGCAGCCGTCCGAGGATGGCTTCGACTAAGTCGCCCTTCGGGTCGATCACGACAGCTCCCCTCCGAGCTTGGGCATCCTGAAGCACAAGATTCGCGAGCAAAGTCGACTTGCCCGTACCCGTCTCCCCGACCACGTGGAGGTGATGGCGCGCGTCCGCCACGGACAAGGCAACGGGTCGGCCACTGACACCGCTGTTGGACGTCCCAAGTACCCGGCCACTGGATGGAAGCGTTCTGGATGGTGCGACCATCCGAGCTCCAGCGAGGTCCATCCCAGGAACGGCCGACGATGGCAGCGTGGCAATGGCCGCGAGTTCCTTCGCCGATAGAACGAAAGCGTTCCTTGGGATCCTTCTCTCAATCGCATTCCCGCCGAGGGGAAAGCGACGTCTCCTCAATCCGTTATGACCTTCGTGCACTGAGAACGCCGACGCCAGCGAGTGCACACGCAACTTCGAGTGTCCGCGAGTGTCACTCGCAACCGCGATCCGAACCGAGCACTGCCAAAGGGGACTGGCCGCCTTCGTGTGCACCGCTTTGAGTTCTTGATCGGCTGTCGGATCCTTCACCGAGACCGGATGGGGTGCCGGTGCGCTCTGCTGCAACCATCCAAGAGGTCCTGGCCTTCTGCCTTGCTTGCGGGCGTTGAATCTTCGAACCAGCTTTATTCCCCAACCGGAGGGAAGGGGACGGGCGAGAACCTGAAGCACGCATATCTCTGCGTCACTGCTCGCAGCCATCGCCGCGAGAACAACACGGTTGGGATCGTCGTCGAGGTCTGAACCCATCGGAATCCATTCCGGACGAGCAAGAGTTAGTTGAGCCGTTCGTACGACTCGGTCGTTAGGAAGCAACGGATCAGGTGAAAGAACCTGAAGCGATGCTCCAGGCCAGGCAGAGTTAACCGCATGTTCGACGGAGCCCATCTGCGTTGCCTGAGGTACCCAGATCGAAATGCTCACGCCTTCAGATGTCGTTTGTACTTCCCAAGCGAATCCTGGATGGCCCAGTAGTACGCGCTTCCAGCGCGGAGGAATGAGTCCATGAAGGATCGTCCAGAGAACCTCTCCACCGTTCGCGGGAATGGAAGGCGGAGCAAGGATTCGGATTCGACGTCCTCCCAAGCTGATGCGCCGATCGCGGATCTTGAAACAGATCCGAGCCACTACGAGAAGAACGATCGCCGTTACCAGCAACGCGATAGCAAACGGAAGGATCCGATGCAGCCACGCGAGGGCGAACTGCTGAATCTTGTGAACAAGCTCCTGCGGATGAACCAATGCCAGCAAGAGCCGCGCCAATGGTCCATTTGGAAGTCCCTCCGGCCCCCCTTGCGGAGAAGGCGACGGATTGGGCCCCGCCTTTCCGGCGGCGAGTTCCAGTATTCGATTTACTGCCAGTTGATCCATTCCCATTCTTACCTCCCTTTCTTGTCTGGGTCCTCCTTGTTGGGACCCTTCACTTTCGAAAGGGCACGGGGTGAAGCCATTTCCACACGCGTTGGAATATTTCTAAGAGAGGGATTCTGGTCTCGCAACCACGCCACGATTTTCCACACGGCGCGGCGGCGCTTCTCGGCGGCCGCTTTGTATGTGAGACCCAAGACTTGTGCGGTTGGCGCGAGATCGAATCCATCGAGATACGTCGCACGTAAGATGTCCGCGTCCGAAGAGCTGATCACGGTCAGTTCAACGGCTTTCATCAATATCTCAGCGGGGTTTTTCGCCACCCCGGCGATACCGAATAGAGCCTGGGGGTCGGCACGATCCTCGGGCCGGTCCTCAAAAGGGCCCTCGACCGCGATCTCCCTCTTGCTGTGATTCAGCTCCTTCCGGCGATTCGCTCTCCCCGCGTCGACTGCCTTGTAGACAAGATGTCGCGTGACCTTCTGCATCTCGGGAGTGACGGTAAGGATGGCCTTGTAGAATGCGGCGAGAATCTCGGCCTCGAGATCATGACTTGGTGTTCCCTTGATACTTCGCTCAACGGCGGTCTTGACCATCTTGGGACGAAAGAGGAAGACCAAGAGCGTGACCGCTGCCTCTTGTTTCTCTTGGGCAACAGTGCACAGCGCGACTGCTACTCGATCCTTTTCTTCGTATGGATGAGTGGGGTCTTGAAACCATCGGACAAGATCATCGACCTCATCGAAATCGGCCAAGACGGGGAAGCGCTCTTTCCATTCACGAAACCGTCGCCGGAACGCGAGCGACTCTCGATCCGCTTCCCATGCCGATTTGACCGCCTCAAGTGGGCCCATCAGAGAATTCTGAGGCTAAGCCTTGCTTCGGGTATAGGGATCGAGAATCATGAGCGCAGCGCACTCTTTGTGGGAGGCTGATGCCATGTCTGCACGCCTAGCCAGTCCTGGCACCTTTCTGTCGTACCCCGTTGTCATAATCCGGCCAAAGGCTTCCCCTGGCACCGCACCTAGGCAAGGGGAAGAACGATGCAAGTCGGCGAGAGACCGGGTCTCCGAAGGAGATGGATCGCTCAGATGGATATGAACGCGATAGCAATAGTCGAGCGCATCGTGAGCCTTCCTACCGGACGATCAGTTCCCGCATCGTCCCCGCTCACCGCGATCAGCCAGATCGCAGGGATCGAAGTCGCCATCACAGGGATCACGAGGGAGAGTGCCTTCAGAAAGGCATGGCGTGACCGCAAGGGCGGGGGAGCCACACCCCTTCTCTTGATCGCCGATGACCCCACGCGGGCAGGCTCACTGTTCGTTCTCGGAGTAGTAGACGCCAACGGACCCTTAAGGTCGGTTGAATCGGCTGCGCTAGCCGAAGTCCTTGAACGGATCTCCCCCAAACCTCGGCTCGAAGCGATTCGTGAACTCTCGGCCGAGCTGGAACGACTCGATCAGGCGGGCATCCCCGGTTTGAAGCTGCGGGATCTTCTCACTATGCACACGCTGGATGTGCGCCTACGCACCGATCAAGATCGTTGGAAGGTCCTCGTGGGGGCCACTAATGGGATCGACCGGGGCGCTGACTGGCGAACTGTTCTCACCTCCCTGGGTTATGACGTGGAGAAGCTGAAGAATCGGGGACACCTTGCGCGGTATGAGGGACGTCCCGTTGCGGTGGTGCATCCCTACGCTGACCCCTCGGACTTCTCGCGTCTGAACGCAGAATCACGGCCGCCCGAAGGCATTCTGATCAATGACTGCCTCAATGCCGGCGCAGATTTCGGCATCCTCTCTAGTGGAAGTCGTCTTCGCTTGTTCCAAGTCAAGCCATCATCAGGCAACGCGGTTGCTCGATACATCGATCTGGACGCAAGCGCGCTCCAGGTCGGCGACTTTCCTTTCCTTGGCCTGCTGAGCCCGGGATTCCTCGTCGACGATGGCTTCGATGAACTGGCCAACGACGCGCGTGCTTTTGGTTCAGCTTTACGCAAGAGAGTCGACCACACGATTCGTCAGTCGGTCCTACCAGCCCTTGGTAAAGCCCTCGGCCGTTGGGCCACCGCTCAAGGTAGGGACTTAACAGTCGACGCCGTGAGGGAGGATCTCGAACATGCCGCGTTGACGTTCTTATTCAGAAGCCTCTTCTTGCTGTATGCCGAGAGTGGAGGCCATCTGCCGATGGACAACCGGTCCTATGGGCATGCCTCACTCACTAGCCTTGTGAAAGAGGCATCTGAAACTCAGATGGAGCTCAGTTCCAATTCCAAGTCCCTTTGGGACAGGTACAAGCTTCTAGTCAAGGTGATGCGAGATGGCAACCCCGCCTGGGGAGTACCCGCGTACAACGGCGCGCTATTTGCTCGCGATGGTTTCTTGGGGGCCGAAACCCTAGAAGCATTGGAGCTTCCCGACCCTGACTTCGCTGTCGTCCTTATGGGTATCGGAAGAGATGAGGAGACGGAAGCGGGGGTTGATTACTCGACGCTCGAGATCGGTCACCTGGGTCATATCTACGAAGGTCTCCTCTCTCTCCGGCTTTCCCTCGCAACCGGACCGTTGCGATATGACCTAGCCAGAGATTCATACGTGGCCATAGATAAAGGTGATGATGCGGAGTTCGAGGCCGGGGATCTTCTGTGGCAGACACATGAGGGCGGCCGCAAAGCCGGAGGTGTGTATTACACGCGCTCGGAGTTGGTCAATCACCTCGTGAAGCGTGCCGTTGTTCCTGCGTTCGAGAAACACCTGAACAAGGTCCGAGCCTTGGCAGAAACTGATCCGAAGGGTGCGGCATCGCTGCTCTTCGACTTCACGGTTCTAGACCCCGCCTGCGGCAGCGCGCACTTCTTGGTGAACGTTGTCGCGGAGCTGTCTGACCTGGTCGTACGTTTCCTTGGTGACGTGCCCTTGCCCGAGATCAATTCGATGTTGGGTCGACTTCGTACGGGGGCCAGCGCGGGCGCTGCGATCGATGATGTTGCGCTTATCAGGCGGCTCGTGATGAAACGGTGCGTTTACGGCGTCGACCTCAGTCCGATGGGTGCCGAGATTGCCAAGATCTCTCTCTGGCTCGTTTCATTCGTTCCGGGCCTTTCGCTTGCATATCTGGATCGGAACATCCTCGTCGGCAACTCACTCGTCGGTGTTGCTCTGCCACAGGGCCTAAGGCCACCAGGAACTAAGGATCAGATCTGGTTCCTCGAGGATGCTTTGAGGGAAGGCATCCAGTTAGCCGCCGAGGCGGTAGCGCGAGTGGCTGAGAGCGAGGATCGCAATCCCGATGAGATCGGCGCGAGCAAGGTCGCCGACGCTGAAGCCCGCGATGCCACCAGGCGTCTCGCCACGCTTTTCGACCTGTGGACAGCCGGCGCATTTGGACTCAAGGAAGCTCGCCAGGAAGTGGAGTTACACGGCCCCGCGATACTTGAGGGCCGAGAAAACAAAGTCACCTCTGCGGCCACTGAGATTTCCAACCGTCACCGCTTTCTTCACTGGCCCTTAGCATTCCCCGCGGTGTTCTCCGGGGATCGGAACGGCTTCGACGCGGTGATTGGCAATCCTCCATGGGAGGAGATAACGATCGAAGAGCTTGCCTTTTACGCCAGATTCGCGCCGGGAATAAGAGCCCTCTTAGACAAACAACGCAGTGATGCAATCCAACACTTACTGAGTGAGCGTCCAGATCTCGTCGCTCGATACAAGAAAACTGTTCACCAGGTCCGGGAACACCGTGATTACTATCCCGCCTCCGGAGAGTACCCATCCCTCCCAGGCGACCCGGATCTGTACAAGTACTTCTGTCAGCGATACGCCCTTCTTCTTCGGACAGGCGGAAATTTGGGCGTGGTATTGCCTCGAAGTGCTTTCGGCGCGCTGGGCTCAGAAGGATTCCGCCGGTGGCTTTTCGAACAGAACGCCTGCCAGAGGATCGACTTCCTATTGAACAACCGCTTGTGGATGTTCGATACGCATCCTCAGTGGACAGTCGCACTTGTAGTTGCGGAACGTGCCTCGCCACATGATGGCCACAAGGTGGCTGTCGCGGGAACAGCAACATCACTCGAAGATTGGGTTGTCCAGTCGGCCTCTGAAGGGATTCAACTAGACGCGTCTGCCTTCGGTCCGGGTTGGACGGTTCCTCTCTTGCGAAGCCAAGCCGAAGCCGAGCTGCTGAGCAAGCTTCGATGCGGCTCATCGTTCCCGCTTGGATCAGCAGGGAGATGGCGTTGCTTCCCGGTGAGGGAACTGGATGAAACGAACGATAAGAAGCTATGGGATGGCCCTTCCGAGGGCTGGCCATTATGGAAGGGTGAAAGCTTCGAGCAGTACGATCCGCACGGTGCGGAGTCGCGCTGGTGTCCACCGAACGCCGCAACCATGAAGAAAGTAACCAAACCGAAACCTGGCTTAGGCTCCCTCTTGGCTGCCCAAATTCCCTTGTCCGAACGTCAACGCGCTGTAAGGGATGAGATCGGTAAGGCGCGAGTAGCTTTCCGAGATGTGAGTCGAGCCACTGATTCTCGAACGGTGCGCGCGTGCCTCGTTCCCCCGGAAGTTTTTCTAACCAACAAGGCTCCCTACTTGGCTTTTGTTGATGGCGGCGATGTCGCAAGGGCAGTTTGCTTAGGACTGATGAACTCGACTCCGTTTGATTGGCAGGCCAGAAGGTTCGTCGAGATCAATATGAACTTCTTCATACTTGAGGGTCTTATCGTCCCCGATCTGAGCGCCGAGGACTTTGACGCGATCGCCAAAGCGTCTGCTCGACTCTCGTGCCCCGATGAGCGATTCACTGAGTTCGCCGATTCCCTGGGCGTTGACTATGGTCCACTCGACGAAGACGAACGAATGAAACTCAGAGTTGAAATAGACGCGATCGTTGCGAAGGCTTGGAAGCTGAACCAGAAGGACTTGGAGCTGATCTTCAAGGACTTCACGGCTGATGCGGTTTCGCCCGAATATCGGAAAGCTTTGTTGGAACGATTCAAGGAACTCACCTAGATGCCCGGCCGCCCCTATCTTCTTGACAATCTCGGAGATGAAACTACACATGGGGCTGCGCTGGCCTACCTCGTTGGGGATATCTCAGATGATCACCCGCTAGCGGTTGCGACCGGTTACGTCAATCTCCGTGGCCTGCACCACCTCGCGATTATCGTGGCCCACAACCGAAAGGTCCGGCTTCTTCTCGGTGCCATCCCCGACCCAGCGCTCGGCGCCCAGTTCCCCGTTCAACGGTTCGCGCTCGCGGTGCAATTGCTGACCGAAGAAAGGGACATCTCCAGGTTCCCACCTAGCCGCGCTGCGCAACAACTCGCCGAGATCGAAACGTGGTTGGACGATTCCAACATAGAGGTTCGCCGTTACCTGACGGAATTCCTGCATGGCAAGGCTTACCTATTCGGCACGGTCGAGGATGGACGCGCCGCATTGGTAAGCTCTGCCAACCTCACCGGCGCGGGTCTATTCAAGAATCTCGAGTTGGGATTGGTTCACTACGATCCGCCAGTCGCGAGCAGCGCGTTGGAATGGTTCGAGTATCTGTGGGACCAAGCACCGGACTTCAAGGGTGCTTTGCGGGATCTGTTGTTTCCAGACGTAGGTTTGGTCGATCCACAGACGGTCTACCTGCGGGCGCTGCTGGAACTCTATGGCGACGAATTGACTCCGCCGGTCGCGCCGTCTGGAGTATCGGCGGTTTCTCTAGCGCCGTTCCAACGCGAGGGCTACGAACGTGCCAGAGCGATACTGGCTCGCCATCATGGAGTCATCTTCGCCGACGGAGTAGGCACCGGCAAAACGGAAGTGGGACTTGCTTTCATCGAGGAATACGCGTTGAAGCGCGGACATCACGCTCTGGTTGTGGCCCCGGCCCAGTTGGTTTCCAATTGGAAAGAACGCATCGACCAAGCCCGACTGCCCGCGCAAGTGATCAGTTATCAGCAACTTGCGTCGGATGAGCAGTTGGCCCCGCAAGCTCCGAACCGAGCAAGGCACCTGCACAATGCGCGTGACAGCTACCGACTGATCGTTGTCGACGAAGGTCATGCACTTAGGAACTCTGATACTTCGTGGTACCGCGCGATGGAACGGCTACTCGGAGGCGAACGCAAGGACCTCGTCCTCTTGACGGCTACACCGATCAACAACGGACTCTGGGATCTTTATCACTTGGTAATGGTGTTCGCTCGCCATGATCGTGCCTTTGCGGCGCACGGTATCCCCTCGGCGCGAGACTTGTTCATCCGGGCCGGTGCGAATGAGAAGGATCCCGAGAATCTCGACCCTGATGTTCTGTTTCCAATAGCCGATGCAGTCAGCGTGCGCCGGGACCGGAGATTCATCGAAGAACATTATCCGGGGGCCGTATTCCCAGATGGCACCCCGGTTCGGTTCCCGAATCCGATATTGAAGACCGAGCGTTACGATCTCGATTCCGCTCACCCCGGCTTGTTCTCTGAGATCACTGGACTGATCGGCGCATTGAAAATGGCCCGATATCGACCAAGCGCATATGAGCTGAGGATGGACGAGGAGCTCCGCTCGGAGGCGGCGCTAGGAGGCCTGCTCCAGTCGGGGATCCTGAAGAGATTCGAGTCGTGCTGGCACGCCTGCCGACTCTCCGTCGGACGAATGATCGCGGCTCACGACGCTTTCCTTAATGCATGGGATGCGGGAGTTGTGCCGTCGCGCGAGTTTCTACGCGCGGCCGCGATGGAGGAGGTCGATGATTCGGGCTTGGCCTCCTCGCTCATCGAGAGGCTTGACAGCGATCAGGCATCGCAGCCGACATCGATGTTCAGGCCAGAGTTCCGGGACGATGTTGTCTCGGATCGAGAGATACTTCTACGAATCAGGGATCTGCTCTCGACCTTGTCGGCCGAGTCTGACCCGAAGCTAAATCTGCTAAAGCAACTCCTTCAAGCTCATCCGATGAAGAAGATCGCGGTGTTCTCAACTTTCGGCGACACAATCGCATATCTGGATGAACACCTCGATGCGGTAATCGGTGAGCGGGAGAGGATCGTCGTTATCGGGTCCGAGAGTGATCCCGATTCACGCATGGGCGCTCTTGCCAGGTTCTCTCCCGCGACGGTTGTGCGTCCGGACTATGTTCCCCCGGACGGAGAGGTTGACCTGTTGTTGTCAACAGACGTTCTGTCCGAAGGCCAGAACCTACAGCAGGCGGGTGCGGTGATCAGCTATGACATGCCATGGAATCCGCAGCGAGTCGTGCAACGCAATGGACGAGTCATCAGGTTGAAGAGTCCGCATTCGGAGGTCTATCTCACGACGATGCTGCCGGAGCCTGGCGAGTTAGAAGAATTGCTGAAGCTTGAATCCACGATCCGGCGCAAAGTGCTTGCGGCCAGTGTGTATGGCATGGAGACCGAGGTTATAGAAGGAATCGAATCTGAACTACGCGCTTACGCGGAGCGTCTCGTCGAAGGCGATGAGTCGTTATTAGAAGACGACGCCAACGATGCATCGGGAACCTTCGCTGGAGAAGAGTTCCGAGCGATTCTTCAACGAGCTCTTGCGGAGGGTGAGGTTGATCGCTTGAGCAATCTCCCGTGGGGTATCGGCGCAGGGTTCAGGCAAGGGCCGGGGGTACCTTCGAGTGGAGCGCCGGGAATTTTCTTTGCGTGTCGCACGCGAAACGGAGAGAGATATTGGCGGTTCGTAGAGAGTGATGACGGCAAGCTCCTTGATGGCGATGCTGAGATGCTGCGACGGATCGACCCAGGCAGCGCGCCTGCAGTCGAATTACCGGTTCCGGGATTCGACCTCGAGACGGCTTGGCGGGTGGCTGTGGACTCAATAGTCTCGGAACACAACAGCCGGGCAGATCCTCGGGCGGAAGAAGAGAGGATCGGTCCAGTTCAGAGATTCGCCATCGATCTACTTCGGGATCCAGCTGTGACCCTTCCGGCCGGCGCGAGCGAGGCCGAGGAAGCCTTGTCTGTCGGACGAAGTTCGGCTGTTCGGCAAGCCCTGTCGGAGATTCGGACCCTTGTCGTTGATGGCACGATTTCAAGAAACGAAGCAGCCGAACGGATAGTGAAAGTAGTCGAGGAGTTTGGTCTGCAGTCCGTGGAACCCCCACCACCACTGGAGCCGATCACCGAAGACGACGTCGGTGTCGTGTGCTGGATGGCTGTGCTCCCAACCGCGGGCAGATGAAGACTTGCTCGCCATCTTAGGTTGGAAGCTGCCCAGGAGCACACTTCATATTTCGAAGTGAAGCCTAAAACGAAGCCTGGATCCGCACTAACATTCGACCAGTCTTAGCGCGCAGGGCCGGCAGCGCCACCGGATCGTTCATTTTCGTGATCGAGTCATGCGAAGCCTCAAGAGGGTGCGGAGGACATCGTCGAAGCGCCGGCCAAATCGAATGGATGGACGTCTGGCCGCCTCGCGTCTCTGCTGCCTCTCTGATTCGGCTACGAGGTGACGGCCGGTCACCGTGAAACCGGCATTGTCTGCGCGCCCTAATATTTTTCCTGAATAAAGACAGGAATCCACGCACTCACCCGTGTCTCGGTCGGTGACCCCAGTCGTGTAATGCGTCAGGAGAGCCCCGACGTCCGACAAACCAGAAGGAGCGACGATCATTCTGAGCATTTCCAGAACTTCTGCCGCCGCCGTAGCCATGCTAAAGGCAAAGACATTCTCACTAGCGCGAAGGTGATGATCTGGAGGAAGTTGTGACAGATAGCGCGGGTCCTCCAGCAGACCTTGGCGTTCTGCCTCAACGTCGCCCGGCTCATATTGCCCCAGGCATGCCATGCACTTACGCCCGGGTGCAGCGACATGCGCGCGCCATTCCGCTCCTTTCATCTGACCGTTCCGTACTTCGACCCGGATTCCGCCGTCGATGACCGGGATCGCGTGAGCGTAAGCGATTAGGTTCAAGGCAGCGCGCGCCCAAGGGCGATCAACGCAGCTGAAAATAATGTCTGCGTCCAACGCTCTCTTCAATCCAGCATCCTCAACGATGCTCAGTTCGGATTGGTGAGTAGACAAGGGTTCCGCAGAAGACAGGGAAAGAGCGCGAGCGAGAGTTGTTACTTTGGATCGGAGGAGATGTGCATCGCGCACGGTTGCATGTAGTAGACGATCGAGGTTGTGCAACTTGACAGTGTCAAAGTCGATCAGAGTTAAGTTGCGAAACCCTAGCCGGGCCAAAGACTCCGCCACCAAAGCGCCCACACTTCCAGCACCAACTACGGCGACATGAAGACGGGTTATGCGTGATTGGATATCGTCCCCCCAAGCTGAAACAGTTCGGACTTGAGCATTCGAGCGCGGCACTGGCGGAACTAGCTCGTCGTTGAAGGACACGCGAAACTCGGAGCCAACAACTCGAACATGCGTCGCGTGTTTAGGCTCGTACTTCTGTTTGCCCACCCGCATCCATGCTCTTGCACTCCAACAGTGGTCTCCCGAGGCATAGGTCAAGCCCAACATCGGCAGGCCCGTTAACGAAAGTGCTTTCCCTCCTTGAGTAGCTTCAGCGATCCAGTCATCGTGACTTAAGCCCTGCCATCCCCGACCTGCCGGGTGACTGTGGAGTAGGGCAAGTCCTCCCGAGCGTTCGGCCGCCGCCGCGAGAGCACGCAGAAGGTAATGCCCGGTGAAGCTCGCATTTCCATGGACGTTGCGGTCTCCATCATTGGGCCACAGAACCTCAGAAATGACTGCCCCAACTCTTCGGAAACCTGTGGATGGCTGCCAAATGGCAAAGCAAAGATCCTCCTGGCCGTCTGCCCTTGAGAGATAACGTTCCAGCCCAATCGCTAGCGGACCTGGAATGGCCACAGTCGAAGGCAAGTTGTCAGTCACAGCTGAGCAAACAGCTTTCGAAGATGGGCGAGATATGCCTTTGCGGTGGGGTTGTCTTGCCAACCGTGGAATGGTCGACTCCAGTACTCGAAATCTGTACCGAGGGACGAGGCATTCACGTTGCCACCCGGATGGCCGATCCGGGGGCATACGTGGGGGCCCGGAGGAGGAGTGAGCGGGAAGTCGGCCGAAACCTGAAGCCCGATCTTTACCACCTCGCCAATCCGTGAGCCAAGGGGGATCTCGTAATCGAAGATGCAAAAGTCCCCTTGCCGAACCAATTCATACCGGAGCATCCGAAGCTGGCGGTCGAATTCATCTGGTCCAGTTACGGACTCCCCCTGGGCGCTCATGAGACAGGCGTTGGGCCTGTGGAAACCGTTAGAAACTTCATGTGGTTTCTCATGTGGATCTCCTCGTTGGGACGCCCCTCGAAAGACTTCTGTTGACGTCCCTCCACCAGAACAAGGTAGTGGATATCTGGATCGACTCCAGCCAAAGACATGATCATCCGCGGAGTAAGCACATGCTCGTGGGTCTCAAATGGCTCCCCATCCACAGTAAAGCTGAAAACGTGTCTCTTCTCTTCCATAGCATCCTCCTGTAAAGTATACTGTCAAGTGTTAATTAAAGCGTAAAGAGGAGAGTGTGTCAAGTAAGATGTGAAGCAGGTCGAAAGAATGCTCATATCTCGAGAGAGGAGCCTGCTGGTGAAACTGCCTGAATATCCGCGCGTCGTTTTCAAAAAGCCTCCCTTGGCCTTAACGTTGGCTCAGGTTAGGTTCATGCCGAGATTTGCAGTTCTGGACCCTGGTCGGCTGGCCGGCTTTCAAGAGGCCCTCGGGGAAAACTTTCCAGACGTAAAGCATGAAGCCCAGATCGCGTTCAATGTGAGTTCTCAGGGAATCCAGTCGCAGCAGCAAGGCGCCCAGCTCCTTCGCTTCACCACCAAGGACGAGCTCACATCGGTCGTCCTGTCGCCTGATGCTCTCACGCTTGAGATCCGACGATTCTCCACAATCGAGAAGCTGCAAGCAGCTTTCAGGAAACCACTTCAAGCATTACTTGAGAACTTCAAGCCACCTAAGCTGACGCGCATCGGCCTCAGATTTGTCAATGAATTCCGTCATCCAAAGGGAGATTCTCTAGCGGGTTGGAAAGCCCTGATTCGGCCTGAAATCATCGGGCTCGTTGGGAACGAGGTCTTGAGTGACTGGGTTCACGAGAGCCTTCAGCAAATCGTCATGGGTGGAGAAGACCACACCACGATCCTCAGGCATGGGTTTCTGCCAGGAGGATCAACGGTTCCGGGACCCGAGATCGACCAGGAGTCACAGGGTTCCTTCTACCTGTTGGATCTCGACAGCTTTCGCCTGCAGGAGTCAGATCCCAATGTGGATCTAGTGCTAACCAAGATCAATGAATTCAACTCCGAACTCTATCGGTTGTTCAGATGGTCAATGACTGATGCCATGTATGAGTACTGTGAGCCCATCGATGCCAAGAGCTGAGTCCGTCGACGATTTCACAACGGTCGAGGAGGCCGAGGCATTCGAGATCGACGCATCAAACATCACTTCCCACTTCGCAGCAGACTCCACCTTTCCATGGGTGGCTGTTCCACCGCAATCTAAGTGGATGAGCTTTACAGTCGCGGATCACATTTTGACGGTGCCTGTTCCACGCTCTCGACTGCTCCCTCCGTGGGAGGGTCTCCTTCTGATGGAACGAGAGTCAACGGGAGAATCGGGTATGACGCCGGGACTTCGTCACTTGACTATGCGTCTAGTTCTTCTTTCTCAACTAGACACAAGATACGACTGGGTGTGTACTCCGACTTTCGATAAGGGCAGCTGGTACGCGACCTTCGGATCGGTCGACATTCAGCCCCCCTCTCGAGTCGCTGAAGACATTAGAAGCCTTACAGGTCTGTCTGTTGACCGTCTCGCGCAAATGTTCGGAGTAAGCCGAGTGACTTATCACAACTGGATTAGCAATCAACCAGTGGCGGTTGAAAACGAGGTGAGACTCAGGGCCGTTTTGGGTCTGCTCCAAGAGATTGCTGATGCTCCCTCCGTTCATGCGCGAGGCATAGGTAATTGGCTATTGGACCCGGTTGCGGCCGGGACACCCGCTCCTCTCAACATGATCGCCGAAGGTAGGGATCTCGCAGTCAAAGCGCTCGCGCTGCGACTAAGCCCGCCATCAAGGGGCACGTCCCCCATTAGTGAGGCGGCTCGCGCGCGTACAGGGATACCAACACTAAACCTTCGCAGAACGGGTTCCCGATGGCAGCCGGGCACTGCTAAGGAGGCACGGGAAGGAACCGAGCAACTTTCGCCATCGTTCCTCGACGAACCGAACGACCCAGAACCAGTCGACGAGTCTGATTATGGAGAGGGGGGGCGGGGCCTCTACGCCCCCTAAGCAATGGCCGAGGAAACCGGAAAACTTCTCTACGACCAGGGGTGGAAACAAGGAGTCGCATTCGGCCCCCTCTCGTATTTGATCCACTTCCGGATAAGCGAATCCCTTCGAATCCCAAAGAGCGCGGTTGAGGACGCCCAACGGGGACTCGACGAGGGTGGGTCGGCTGGACCCGCCATTGGTCAGGCTGTTGTTTCCGCCAAGACGAAGGACCGTTGGATTCTGGCCACGCAAGACTGCGATCTAGTAAAGGCCGCTTCCATAGAACCGAACGTTGTTGCGATCAGATGCTTCACTACATCGAATGAAAGAACCCTCATCGCGGCAGCTAGTAACTCCTCCTACTACTTCCTGATCGACCCTGATGAAGGTCTTGTCGCTGATGCTCGGATTCAGATCCAACTTGAGAAGCCCGCCCTTCGGGAATTCGTCCCGAGTGATCCATTCCGATCTCAAGAGGCGCGACAAAGGTTCGCTCGATGGCTGGCTCGGCGATCGGATAGACCAGCAGTTAAAGAAAACGTTGTCGAGTACTTCGTAGCTCCAGTACTCGACTGTCTCAACAAATTACGAACAACGCACCCTGCCGCGATCGAGTGCCTCGCGGATGTCCTCGAGATCCGTTTCCGATCCATCGGGGATTCACCGATCGAAACTGCAATCGTTTTCTTTGTCGAAAAAGGTTACCCGCTTGATGGTGGGATTGCTCTCGCAGAACTTGTTGGGCTGATCATCCAAGAGCTCGACGATGAAGCTAGCAAGCTTGTCGGGTGGGACGCAATTTCCTACGATGAAATCTCTGTCGCTGAGTACGTGGCTATGAACCAACTCTACTTGGACTCTTACACGTTTCAGGGCCAAACCCGCGTCGGCCTTGGACCGTCCCCGAGGCTTTGACTCGCGAATTCAAGATCATCAGACACCCTTTATGGTGCGAGCCGAAATCGGCTCGAATCAGCGCTTGGCCCCGCGAGGTATCGATGATATGTAATAGTGGGTCTAGGAAAAATCCTGGAGGTGAACGTGCCCGATTCGAAACCTAATGAGAAGTCTAATCAGCTCATTCAGCAGGAGCTGATTGAACTCGCTGAGAAATCTCCAGGCGTAGCAGAGGTCATCAAGGCGTACGAGTCCCTCGCGCCTCACATTCCCTCTATCGTTCCTTCGACGACGACAAAAATCAGCTACGGCACGGGAGCCAACAAGTAGGTCGAACGTCACTCTCTGGAGTTAACCTCTGACCTACCCAGCCAGATTGACAACGACGTTTGGTCCAAGCTGCGGGCCGGGTAACTGAACATTCATTGGAATCTGCATCTGCACTACCTGACTGAGCTTAACGAACGCCTTGCCCAGGTGACTCTCGACAATCTTCACGGCCGCGCCAGCAAATGTATGGATGGTGGCATGGTGGACGCTAAGTACAGCATCCTGAAGCCCATCGTCCGCTTCAAGATCGGTCACGTTTAACCCCTGATCGCGCGCTTGTTCTCGATCAATGCCGAGATTGTGCGATTGATGCTTTCCGTAATCGGCAAAGTAGTCCGCTACCTTCTTGGCTTTGACTTCCGCGTCGGCGGCCCCTTTGAACATGTACGCGGCGAGCCACTCCCCCACGAGTCGACGAGCAAGTTGTTCGGCTTTCTCGCACTGGTCAAGCAAGCCGGTTCCATACTGTTGCAGAATCGGATACCAAGCAGCAACCACCGAAGGGTCCGCCGCGCATTCTCTCTTCGCTCTTTCGAATTGCTCTAGCACGGCACGAGCTGGCGTCGCCCATCCTTGCGGGCTAATTAGTTGAGGATCTATCGGACCGAGCTGGGAATGCTTGCCCATGACAATCTCGTCAGCGGACAGGGCCAACATGGTCGCCGCCGACATCGCTGCCAAGGGAACGAAGACTCGGATATGGGTGAACTTCTTGCGCAAGTATCGAACCAGGCTGGCGGTTGCTTCCGCACTTCCGCCAGGACTATGCAGGATGACATCAAGCTCAGGACCGTTTAGTCCTTTGCTAACCTCCATCAACCCTTGCATGTCCTCAAGAACGATCGACGATTGCGGGTTGCCTCCACCGAGCCAATCCGTCGAGTACAAGATCGTGTCGCGCCCAGTTTTGTCGTGTAGTTGGCGGAGATATTTCCGACGGATGCCGTCAAGATCTGGAGCGCCACCATGCTGTTTGGCGGACTCCATCACTTCGGTGAGGATTTCCCCCCAGGTTGCCATCGGTCAGATCTCCTTATTGATTCAGGACACGCAGGTCACGGCGCTCATGTTCTCCTCCATATAGCTAACCACGTGTTCGTGACAATGCGGCGGTTTTACAGCGGATTTTTGAGATCAGAAAAGCGCGCGCAAATCCGCGATAACGCGCGAATCATCGCGTAACATTCGATATGGAGGTGATGCCCCATGGCTCGACCAAAAAGAACTGGCGACCGAGTTGCTACGGCCATTCGATTCCCGAAGGAGTTGCATGAGCGCGCGTTGGAGGTTGCTAACGAACGAGATACATCTATTAATCACCTAGTAGTGAAGGCCTTGCACTTTTATCTCGATCGGCTCCCGACGCTGGAAGCGTTGGAAGTTCGTGACGCGAGAACGCTGGCTAAAACATCCTGAAAGTTTCGCATCCAACCCAAGATTGGGTTGGATGTCGGACCAGTGTTAGGTAGAATCGTTGCCACACGATTCGAACGCACAAGTGTCGATCGTTTTTGTTCAATAGGAGAAAGGATGTCGGAGACTAAAGCTCCTGCTCAGGGCTAGTACCGACATTTCTCAGCGCTCTTCGGGCCACTTACACCTTCAAAACTGGTGCGCCGATGAAAGTCGGTGGGCGGGTTCGATTCCCGTCCGCCTCCGCGAAGAGGACACAATACGAACCGCAGGTAAACAATAAAAGGGCTGCACAAACTTGCGGGAGTCCACGACGATCGAGTCGAGACAGTCGGCTAGGAG
>Ga0183260_10000688_pt1 | contig 28693 bp, 33 predicted proteins | sample AntDrymUQ4972206_2_FD_129768 | JGI IMG/M metagenome (GOLD analysis project Ga0183260, IMG submission 129768) | Polar desert sand microbial communities from Dry Valleys, Antarctica - metaG UQ497 (22.06) (version 2) (version 2) | ecosystem: Environmental > Terrestrial > Soil > Desert | place...
GCCAGGGAATGAGCTTGATCAAGCGTTGCGCTGTAGAGATCCCTATATATCTCGTACAAGGGACCGTACGCTTCGTCGGCTCCCGGCTTAGGCTCGACCTTCGATACGATTTCGGTCCAGGTTCTTCCGGATTCAATCAGGCCGCTACCTATCGCCGCAAGAAGGGCGTCGCCGTAGCTCGCACCGATCGTCTCTTTCGGCAGCTCCTGAACCCGTCCGGTGACGTCCGACACGATCTGCGTCCACAGTCCCCCTTTGGTTCCACCGCCTACCGCTATGAGCCTTTGCCCGCGTCCCCCCGCCTCCCGCATCGCCTCGAAATTATGCCGCACCCCGTATGCGGTTGCCTCGAGAAGTGCCCGGTACAGGTGACCCCGGCCGTGACTCAAGGTCAGACCGCAGATGACACCGCGCGCCTCTGTGTCGAATAGCGGGGTTCGTTCCCCTGCGAAGTAGGGAAGGACCACGAGTCCATCCGAACCGGCCCGCACCTGGCTCGCCTCTCTAACGAGCTCCTCGTACGGCTTGTTTCCGGCTATGCGCCTGAGCCATTCGGTCAACGCGCCGGACGCAACCATCCCGGCAGCGAGATTGCGCGTGCCGGGCCATAGACCGACGGTGCCCCAAAGCTTCGGGTGCGACAGAGGTTGACCAACGACCTCGATGATGAACATCGTGGTCCCGTACATAAGCATCACGTCACCGGGATCGCTTACACCAACGCTTGCAGATTCCGCCCACGCGTCGATCGTGCCCGCAGAGACCTGTGTTCTGGCCGGGATACCCGTGATCTCAGCGGCTTGCGCAGTCACTTCTCCCGCCACGTCACTTGGCCACAACAAACGAGGCAGGGGGAGGTCGCCGGCGATATCCTCGGCCCACCCATCCGCCCAGCGATTCGCGTTCATGTCGTAAATAGGGTCGCATTGGCTGGCGGAGTGATGGTCGAGCACATACTCCCCCGTGAGCCGTTCCACCACAAAGGAGCTTGCCATGAGGAGTTGTCTCATCGCTCTCCAGACCTCGGGTTCATTCCGGCGCAGCCACGCGAGCTTGGGTCCGACGGCCTGGCTGGTGAGTGGAGAACCGCAACGCTCCAGGATCTGTTCGGCGCCGTAGCGCCGGGTGAGCTCGTCGATCTCCTGGGTTGCCCGGGTGTCCACTCCGTAAAGGATCGCTGGACGGAGTGGCCGTCCCTCTGCGTCGGCGGCCAGAAGGCAAGGCCCCAGACCACTGATGCATACTCCGGCCACCTCACTTGCGTCGGCGTGCGAGAATAGCTCCTTACAAATGACCAGGAAATCGGCCCACCACACCTCCTCGGCGTCGTGCTCCACCCATCCGGGGCGCGGATAGGAGGTCTCGTGGGCTCGCTCGGCTGATGTGATCACCTCGCCGTCGGGACGCGCCAAAACCCCCTTGGTGCTGCCCGTGCCTATATCGACTCCGAGAAGAAGCTCACTCATTAGCGCGGATATGAGGCGGCGACCCCGCCATCGACATTGATCACGTTGCCGGTGCTCTTGGATGACCGGCGCGGCGATGCAAGGAACAGGATGGCTTCGGCGATGTCCTCGGGATAGATGCTGACCTTCAGGGTGTTCCGTTGCCGGTAGTACTCCTCGAGCTCCTCGGCGGTTATGCCGTAGGTTTCGGCGCGCTCGGCGCGCCACTCCGAGCTCCAAATTCTCGAGCCTTGCAAAACAGCGTCGGGATTCACCGAGTTGACCCGGATGCGATGAGGTCCGCCCTCTTCGGCGAGACAGCGCGCAAGATGCAACTCCGCAGCCTTGGCCGATGAGTAGGCCGACGCGTTCTTTCCCGGAGCCATCCCGTTCTTGGACGCTACGAACACAATGCTCCCGCCACTGGCCTGCTGCTTGAGCAAGCGGAAGGCCTCGCGAGCGACGAGGAAGTAGCCTTTCGCCAGGACCGCGTGATTCTGATCCCACAGCTCAGCGCTCGTCTCGTCTATGGGAGCACTCGAGGCGAGTCCGGCATTGGAGACCACGATGTCGACTCCGCCGTAGGCTGCTGTCGCCGCCCGAAAAGTTGCGGCGACGTCCTCTTCTTTGGTCACGTCCATACCTACGGCCTCGGCGGGCCCATTGAGCTCGTCTGCAACCTCGGCCGCCCCCGCCCGATTGAGGTCCGCAACGACCAGGCACGCCCCCGCCTGGGCCAGCTTGCGGCACGCGGCGCTACCAATGCCGCCGCTCCTCCGGTAACGAGCGCAACGCGCCCGGCCAGCTCTTTGGGGGCCGGGCGCATCGAGAGCTTGTAGAGCTCGAGAGGCCAGTACTCGATGGCGAACGACTCGGCCTCGGTGAGCGAGACGTACTTGTCTATGCACGAGGCGCCCCGGATGACCGCCACGGCGCGGTGGTAGAAATCGCGGGCCAAGGTTGCTTCATCGTGATTCTCACCTGCGGCGAGCATTCCCACACCTGGAATCAACACCACACGCGGATTGGGGTCGAACATTCCCTCGCCCGCAGAGCTATGTCGGTCGAAGTAGGCCATGTACTGCTCCCGGTACATATCGATGCCTTCAAGGAGCTTCGTTCGCAACTCCGCCTCACCCTCGGTCGAGGGATCGAAGTCGATCCACAGTGGATACACCTTCGTTCGGATGAGGTGGTCGGGGCAGGCGGCGCCCACCTGCGATAACTCTCGGGACTGCCGGGCGCACACGAAAACCATGATCTCCTCGGAGTCGTCCGGCCTGACGATCTTCGGCGCCTCTTGCGAGGTCGCGCCGCGAAAAGAAGACAGCACCGAGGCGAGCAGGTCGGCGCGCACACTCTTTGCGAGAGGCGCTACTTTCTGTCCGCCGAAGGCAGCGTTTCTACCTCCCCTTTGCCCCACGAAAACGGCGGCCCGGTTGATAGCCTCGATGACCCTCGAATAAGACTGCTCGCCCGTGTCCCCCCATGTGACGATGCCGTGCTTCGCGAGGAGGACGACCGTCGCCTCGGGGTTGGACCGCACGCCCTCGGCGACCCACTTCGACAGGGTGAAGCCGGGTCTCGTGTACGGGATCCAGATTACTTCGTCTCCCCAGCATTCCTTAGCGAGCTGCTCACCGTTCTTGGCGCAGCAAATCATATTGGTGGCGTCGGAGTGAGTGTGGTCGACATGGTTGTAGGGGATGAAGGAGTGAAGAAGCGTCTCGATCGAAGGACGCGGCATCGACGGCCAGAGCTGGCAACGGCTCAAGTACGTGACCATGTCCCCGTCGTTCATCTCGTCGCGCTCCATGAGGGGACGAATCTCCTCCAGCCGGAGACCTGTGAAGCCTTCCTCGGTGATGTCGGCGAGATCGCTTCCCGATCCCTTGACCCACATAACATCGATCTCACGGCCAACATGATCGGTGTCGGTCACTTTTGCCGATGTATTGCCGCCACCGTAGTTCGATATCGCTCTATCGCTCCCAAGAAGGTTGGAGCGATAGGCCAGCGCGCCGAGCGGCGAAAGCGTCTCTGCCTTCCTCCGGTCCCACAGATTCTGCTTATTGTCGGCAAGCCTTTCCACCCAGGTCTCGCTCATTGCCAGGCCGCCTGTGCACCGTCTCGGCGCACCTCCATTACCTGCTTGGAGTAGTCGCCGTCGCAGAAGGCCGAGATGGGATCTGCTGAGGCTCCGAGATCTTCGCGGACCTTGGCACACAGCGGCCGAACATCGGTCGAGTATGCCTCCATCACTATGCGATGCGCCCCCAGCACATCTCCTGAGAGCTGCGCCGCCTGCAACGCCTCACGGTTCACCAGCAACGCCTTGGCGTATGACTCCTGAAGGTTGCAGACGCTTAGAAGCATCGCCTCTATCTTGGGCTCTATGTTGTGCGATTGATCGATCATGTATGCGATGGAATGCTTTCTTCCTGGTTCCCCTTCCGCAAGCTGGACGTAGATCAGGAACAACTCGAAGGGCTCTATCGAGCCCACGATGAGATCGTCATCTCCATACTTGCGGTTGTTGAAGTGGAATCCGCCGAGCCTGCCCTCATCGAGCAGCGTGGCCACGATGTGTTCCACGTTCACCCCCTGGGCGTGGTGGCCGAGGTCGACGAGCACCTTGGCCCGGTGGCCGAGCCTCTGGCAGACCAGCATAGCCGTGCCCCAGTCGGCAAGGTCGGTATGGTAGAAGGCAGGCTCATAGAGCTTATACTCGACGAGCATCTCCATCGTGCGGGGCATGGACTCGTAGACCTCCGAGAGGCATTCGATCATTCGCTGGCGACGTTGCACGAATGAATCCTGCCCGGCGTAGTTGGTCCCGTCAGCGAACCACAGCGATAAGAGGCTCGAGTCGACCCGCCGCCCGATACCAACGCACTCGACCAGGTGATCTATCGCTTTGCGCCGCACGCGCGGATCGGGATGGCACACGCTGCCGAGCTTGTAGTCCGGGTCCTGGAACAGGTTCGGGTTTACGGCCCCGATTCGCAGGCCCAGTGAATGCGCGTGCTCCTGCAGCTTGTCGTAGTCGCCGACTTCGTCCCAGGGAATGTGTATGGCCACCGAAGGGCAGATCCCTGTGTGCTTGTGCACCTGCGCCGCGTCCTCGAGCTTCTCGAAGGGGTTGCGGGGGACACCGGGCCGCGGAAACGTCGCAAACCGCGTACCGGAGTTCCCGTAACCCCACGAAGGCGTCTCCACCGTCTGCGCCCTGAGGCGCGCCTCGACGGTCTCGAGATCGACGCCGTTAGCGGATAGGGAGCGCACTAGAGTCTCGTAGCGGCTGCCGCCCGTTTCTTGCAACGAAGATACCTAGAAGTTGTAGTCGTTGATATTCTGCTTCGTGAAGATGACCGGCGGGCCCAGAAGTACCTCATCGGGTGCGAGCATCTTCACTTTCCCGAGGCGGCCGGCTTCGAAAGTCCCGGACTCCGGCATCTTGCCCTCGATCTGGGCGTTGGCGACGTGAACCGCGAGGTAGCCAAGATCGATCGGGTTCCACAGCACGAATTTCTCGATCACGCCTGCGTCGATGTACTGCTTGTTGTCGTTGGGAGTGCTCAGGCCGGTGACCGCAACCTTCCCGTCGAGCCCCAGCTGCTCGACTGCCTCGGCAGCGCCCGGCAAGGCAACGCTTGTGATTCCGAAGACGCCTGCCGTGTCCGGATTCGCTCGCAGATAGTCAGTGGTTACGTCGATCCCGAGCTGCAGATCCTCCTCGCCCGGCTCGAGCGAAGCGACGTGCATATCTGGATACTTGTCCGCCATCCGCTCCTTCATCTCCTTGAGCCACGCGTTCTGATTTGGAGCGGTGAGTGAGCCGGTCACCACGAGGAACTCGCCCTTGCCGCCGGTCTGCTCCGCCATGATGTCCACCAGCGCGTACCCGATTGCTTGGAAGGTCGCCTGGTTCACGAACACCTCACGAGCGTCCGGCGCGACATCGGCGTCCCACGCGCCCGTGCGGATGTCGGCATCCATGGCCTTCTTCATCGCAGGAGCGAGCGCGTTGGGGTCGTTGGCGGCAACAGTGATGGCCTGGCATCCCTGTTGTATGAACTGCTCGATCATCTGCACCTGCAGTGCGGCCTTCGCTTCTGTAGGTCCGTCGTAGGTCAGGTCGACGCCTAGCTCCTCGGCCGCTTCCTCGGCGCCCTTCTGAGAAGCGTTGAAGTAGGGGATTCCGACGAGCTTTGGCATCATGCAGATCCTGCTCTCCCCCCCGCCTCCCTGAGCGCTCTCGGGCGCCTGGCCGACACCGCTCTCCCCACAAGCGGCAAAAAGCATCACCCCCACAACCGGTACTGCTATCCAGCGCAGCGGAACAGACCCCCGCTTCATCGACATCGATGTCCCCCTTTCCACTTAGACCTTCACTCTTCTGTCTTCCGAAAGAACTCGTTCAGGAACACTGCCACGATCAGCAGCAACCCAAGGATCAAAACCTGATACGTGGTGGCGACGGCAGCGAGCGTGAGACCGTTGCGGAGGGTTGCGATGATCACAACTCCCAGCACGGTCCCCGCAATCGTCCCCGAGCCACCATAGATGCTGGCGCCTCCGAGCACCACAGCCGAGATCACATCGAGCTCGAGGCCGGTACCGGAATCGGCCCGTGCGGTTGAAACCCGCGACGTGTAGATGATTGCCGCGAGCGCAACGAGCAGGCCCGTCCCGACATAAAGAGCGGTCTTAACTCTGGCGACCGGCACGCCGGAAAAGTGCGCCGCCTGCTCGTTGTTGCCGATCGCATAGACGTAGCGTCCATAGCGCGTACGCGCCAGGAGAACCCACACGATCGCGACGGCCACAATGAAGACGATGAGCTGTCCCGGAACCGCCCCTAGGTAGAATTGGCCGAAGTACGCGAACCAACCAGGGAAGTTGGAGACTGCATCGGCTCTGGATAACCCCAAAGCCAACCCTCGATAGAGCGCAAGCGTCCCCAGAGTTACAACCAGGGGATGGAGATCCAGCTTGGTGATGAAGAGACTGTTGAAGTAGCCGCCCGCGAGGCCAACCCCGACCCCAAGGAACAGGGCCAGTGGAAGTGGCAATCCCGCTTTGAAGGTGAATCCCAGTGCCACTGACACCAGCCCAAGCCCCGCTCCAACAGACAGGTCGATTCCTCCCGTAATGATGATCAGCGTCATGCCGAGCGCAACGAGCCCGATCTCGACGAAGAAGCGCGACGTGTTGAGGAAGTTGCTGATCGTCAGAAAGACCGGCGACATCAGGGACAGAGCTATAACCAGCGCTACCAGTATGGCGAGCAGCACCAGCTCTCTCGACAATTTCAAGCGGCGGGGGACGGCGGCAGAGATCACGATGGTTGCTCTCGCAGGAGCCGACGGCGAAGCGCATCGGTGGAGATGGCCAGCAGGATGAGTGCGCCGAGCATGGCGCTCTGCCACTCCGCCGGGACGTCGAGGAGGACCAAGCCGTTCAGTATCACGCCGATCAAGACGGCCCCCGTGATCGCTGCGACGGACGACCCGCGACCCCCCGAGATGCTGGTTCCTCCCACTACCACTGCTGCAACTACCTGAAGCTCCAGACCCTGCCCGGCATTCGTCTGAACCCCCCCGGCGCGCCCCACGTAGATTGCTGCGGCAATTCCAGTGAGCACTCCGACCAGCACGAAGGCAAGAAAACGGGTTCTGCCGGCGGAGAGCCCTGCGAAGCGTGCGGCCCGCCGGTTTCCACCGACTGCGAATACGTTACGTCCCCACGTGGAGTTGCGGCTGATCAGCTCCACGACCACCAGGAGAACTACAAGGATGATGACTGGGACACTCACTCCCGCAACCGACTGCAGGCCCAATGCTCTTGTGTCGCTCGGGATGTTGGTGATCCACCTGCCCCCGGTTATGACGAGGATCATGCCTCGCAGGGCGTACAGCATTCCGAGGGTCACGATGATCGAGGGGATGCGGCCGAGTGTCACCAGCGCTCCGTTGACGCTGCCTGCTACAACGCCTGTTCCGATGCCTGCCAGCAGGGGAAGTATCAGTCCACCTTGACTCTCTCCCACGGCCCCGACGGCAAACGCACAGAGTCCCAGCATAGAACCGACCGAGATGTCGATCTCTCCGCTCAGCACCACTTGGTTGACCCCTAGTGCGATCACTCCCAAGACCACGACGCGGGCGATGTTGTCCTCGAGATTGGCGGGGTCGAGGAATCCCTCTGCGGAGAAGGCCAAGACGATGGCGAGCAGGACCAGGAAAATCAGGGCGGGTGCCTCGGGGCGGAGCAGCAATGTTCTCACGCCCGCCGGCATGCGCCCTGTTTCGCTCCTGGGCATAGCTGCCGCTTTGCTCACCGCACCAGCTCGGTTCTCATAACTCCGCCGCGCCAGCTTTTTCCTCGACGCCTGCTGCAGCCGCCATAACCCGTTCCTGAGTTGCCTCGTCGCGATCGAACTCCGCCGTGATGCGACCCTCTCGCATGACCACCACACGGTCGGCCATCGACAAGACCTCCTCGAGCTCTGACGAGATGAGCAGGATGGCCTTTCCGTCCTGTCCGAGCTGATCGATGAGCCGGTAGATCTCGGACTTCGCGCCGACGTCGACCCCTCTGGTCGGTTCATCCAGGAGCAGGATCGACGGCTCGCACGCAAGCGACTTGGCGATCATGGCCTTCTGCTGGTTGCCTCCGGAAAGCCTGCTTATCGGTTCGGACACGTCGGCACCCCGGATGGATAACGCATCTGCGAAGCGATCCGTCGTCTTGCGCTCACGGTCGTAGTTGAGGAAGCCGGCGCGCGCTATCTTCTGCAGAATGCTCAGAGTGATATTGGCGTAGATAGGGAAGGGCAAGATGAGCCCCTGCGACTGGCGCTCCTCGGGGACATAGACGACACCTCTGTTCATTGCCTCCTGTGGCGAGTGGAAACTCACCCTTTCGCCATCGATATAGATCTCCCCGCTCTCAACCGGCCGGATTCCGAAGACGGCCTGTGCCAGTTCCGTGCGGCCCGCACCGATGAGGCCGGCAAGCCCAACAACCTCACCTCGGTGAATGGTGAGATCGATGTCAGTGAACTCGGAGGACCGGCTCAAGCCCTTCAACTCCAATGCGATGCTGCCGTGCTGATGCGGGTTTCTCACGAAGAGCTCGCTCAACGCCCGCCCCACCATGAGTCGCACGAGCTCTTCGGAATCCAGTTCTGAAACAGGGGCGGTTTTGATGTGGAGGCCATCGCGCAGGACGGAGATCCGGTCGGCGATGGTGAAGACTTCGTCGAGGCGATGAGACACGTAGACAACGCCGACGCCCCTTTCGGTAAGATCTTTGATCACCTCGAAAAGGCGTTGCACTTCGCGCTCGGTCAAAGATGAGGTTGGCTCGTCCATAATCACTGCCCTGGCGTCGCCCATCAACGCTCGCGCTATCAGCACGATCTGTCGATTCGCCGTGGACAGGAGGCGCGCCGGGAGGGTGACATCGATGTCGATTCCTAGAGTTTCGAACTGCCTCCGGGCTTCGGTCCGCATCGCGGTCCAGTCGAGGCCTCCCCACCATGAGCGGGGACGATGTCTCCCTACGTACAGATTTTCGGCAACGGAGAGCTCTGGGAACAGGTCGAGTTCCTGAGGGATCATCGCGACTCCGGCGGCTTCCGCATCGCGCGAGGAGACGAACGTCACCTGCCGTCCTTCGACCTCCAGTCGCCCCTCGTCCGGCGCGTAAAGCCCGTGTACGATTTTCATCAGCGTGCTCTTGCCGGCGCCGTTTTCTCCGACGAGCGCATGGACCTCGCCGGGAAGAAGGTCGAAATCGACTCCGTCTATGGCCGTCACGCCGCCAAACCGTTTCGTCAGGCCCATTACTCGAATGACCGGGTCGCCCGGCGCGTCGCTGGAGCTTATATCGCGAGCAGCGGGGGAAGCGGACGGGTAGGCCCCGTCCTGAACACCCAGATGCTCCCCCCTATGCGCTTCGATGATCGCATGATAGCGGACCCATCCACGGCGTGCGCCTAGTCATCCAGGATGGAGCAGAACCTTTCGTAGGCGTAAGCCCATCGATCTTGTTCGTCGCTCGGCTCATAGGTCCGCACTTCGACCGATCGGCGGACCACCTCTCTCATGTCGGCGAGCGAAGCCAAATGGCCGCGCGCGTGGGCTTGGATCATTACGTTCCCGAGTGCGGTGGCCTCGGCCGGCCCGGCGCGCACCGGACGGCGCGTTGCGTCCGCTGTTAGTGAGCACAGCAGTTCGTTGCGGGATCCGCCTCCCACCACGTGGATTACCTCGATGTCCCTGCCCGTGACCTCCTCGACGTGGTCAATGACCCAGCGGTATTTCAAGGCGAGGCTCTCGAGCACGCACCTGACCACGGCGCCGGGCTCCTCGGCGGGTTCCTGATGGGTCCCGCGGCAGAAGGCGGCGAGCCGCGCAGGCATGTCACCTGGAGCGAGGAACTCTTCGTCGTCCGGATCCACCAGGGGGCCGAAAGCAGGGGCCTCTGTTGCGAGCTCCACGAGCTCGTCGTAGGTGTATCGGGCCCCTTTTTGCGCCCAGGTTCTGCGGGATTCCTGCAGCAACCACAACCCCATCACGTTCTTGAGAAAGCGGATGGTGTCTTCGAATCCTCCCTCATTCGTGAAATTGGATCGCATCGCCAGCTCCGTGATTATCGGCTGCTTCACCTCTACGCCGACCAACGACCAGGTTCCGCTCGAGATGTAGGCGAAATTGTTCTGATCTGCAGGAACCGCAGCGACTGCGCACGCCGTGTCGTGAGAGGCCACAGAGGTAACCGAAATCGTTGATCGCAGGCCCGCTTCTTTGCTCAACTCGGGCAGGAGCGAGCCTAGCTCCGACCCTGGGGTGGTGACGCCGGGGAAGATATGAACTGGCAGCCCCAAGTCGTCAATCAAGGATCGCGCCCAATCCCTGGCGCGAACGTCGAAGAGCTGGGTTGTGGTGGCAATTGACAGCTCGCCGGCGATCTCGCCCGTGAGCCAGTAGCCCATCAGATCTGGAATCAGCAGGATGGTGTCGGCGATCTCGAGCAAGGGCGAACCCTGCATAGCCATCAACTGATCGAGTGTATTGATGGGCATGAACTGGATGCCGGTGGTTTCGTATATGCGCTCTTTCGAGACGAGCTTGCAGGCTCGCTCCAACATCCCGCGCGTCCGGGCGTCGCGATGGTGGTAGGGGTTGGACACCAGAGCCCCCTGGTGGTCCAGAAGCCCGAAGTCCACACCCCAGGAGTCGACACCGGCGCTCTCAATTCCTCCGGCGCTTTCCTCGACTCCCCTGGCCAGGCCCTCCCTTATCTCGTGCCATATGCGAAGGACATCCCAGTGCAGACCGTCCTTGACGCGAACGGGCACGTTCGGGAACCTGTGGACCTCTTTGAGACCTAAACGTTCATTCTCGAGGCTTCCGAGCAGAGCGCGTCCACTCTCGGCCCCGAGATCGAACGCCAGGAACGACGGCGCGCCGTGCATCTATCCTATGAGGGGAAAGGCCATCGAAGTCATCAGGGCGAGGCCGTCTTGTGAGGAGTCGAGGCGCGAGTGCTGCACGCAGATTGGAACATCGCTGGCAACTCTTACTGCATAAGGTGTTCCCTTGGGGACCGCGGCCCCTCCCAAGTCCTTTGAGATGTCGGTCCGGATGTGCCGTGTGCGCTCGGCTTCCACAGTGACCGTGATGTCTCTGATGGGAGGCCTATCCTCGAAGTAGAAGGTGATCGAGAGGGCCGCCGGTGCCGTCGTCGCGTTCAGCACACAGATCGCCTCGTGGCTCTCCAAGCTGCCAGTGCTGCGCTCCGGAATGTAACCATCGGGGATAAACCAGACACGAGCACCTTCCGCCACGACGTGTTCCCCTTTCAGGCGTCAACGAGCCCGTGTTGTATGGCCCTTTTGCGCAGGAATGTCAACCCATCCTGGATCAGCAGTTCGGGGTCCCCGACCACATCCCTCCAGATTGCGGTTGCTCCTTTGATGTCCTCGTTGACCGCCACGAACGATTCCATCACCAAGGGGCCGCGAAAATGTATCTCGCCAAGCGCACGGAAGACGTCGTCCCAGTGGACGTTCCCGGTGCCTGGAGTGCCGCGGTCGGACTCGGACAGGTGGACGTATCCGAGCTTTTCGCCCGCGGCGACGATCGGCTCGAAGAAGCCCTTCTCCTCTACGTTCATGTGATAGGTGTCCAGGTGGACGAACACATTGTCCTCGTCGACACGCTCGAGCATCTCGAGTGCTTGCGATGACAGGTTGATGATGTAGGTCTCGTAGCGATTGATCGCTTCTATGCCGAGAGAGACCCCGTGCTCCTGAGCCCGCTTTGCCACCGCTTTCAGCACGCGTCCAACGGTCTGCAACTCTTCCTCGGTTGGAGGTTTGCCCGTAAGCGTACCGAGGTGCGTGTAGAGGGCCCCGGTGAGGATGGTCCCTCTGAGGCCTACGGTTGCGTCCACCGCCCGGTTGAGCCAGGTCTCGGCTCGGTCTGCGGCGGCGGGGAGATGCAACGCTTCAGGCAGCCCGAGGGAGCAGGAACATCCGATGGCAAACTCGTCAAGCAGGTCCCGCGTGCCGCGCACATCGAGACCGTCGAGGCGAAGGAGGGGTATTTCGATGAAGTCGAGGCCTGCCCCCGCGGCTCCTTGGATCGCCTTCCGACCGCCGGCGGCGTCCCACTCGCCGGTCCAGATGAACGCGTGAGCGCCGAAGGGAGGTGGTTGCTGATCTTCTTTCACTTCACCGGCCCCCCTTGGATGCGATGTCCGGGGCACACACTACTATCTCGATGTTCGGGACCGCTCCTGCCGGATCCCTCAAGCCACTGCAGAGGTTCCTCTCCAAGGCCTGCCACACCAGTTTCACGCTCGCGCGTAAGGGCAGAGAAATCATTTTCGCCGACCATCCACAGTTATAGACTTTCGGCCACCATCATCCACGCCGCTGCTGACCTGATCCATCAGCGCGGCGTTTCAGGAACGCCCGTGGACGACGTCTTAGGGGCGACCGGAACCGGAAAGAGTCAGTTCTATTACTACTTCGAGGACAAGGAGGATCTCGGCCCCGAATCGGGGCCGAGACGAGATTGCCTGCAGGTACGCGAAGTGGAGACGGACGTCGAGAGCTTGCGCGAGTGGCTCGGTCGGCGCAAGGGGACTGAGGAAGTTGTTGAGGGCAGCGACCCCTTCGTCTTGAAGTTGCCATCGCCGTCCTCGATCAGATCGTTGATTCAGTTTTCGAGTAGCTCAACACCATCCGGCTGATCGCTGATGGCCTCGAAGGTAACCTCGTGGAAGATGCCGGGCAGAGTGGAACTGCAGACAGCCGGGGACCGGAGAAGCTTCCTCACACGACGCTAAGCATCCGCTGGCTGCTCCGCCAGGCGCGTGAGTCCTTCGGGTCACATTTAGTTAGACTGCCGGCCATGGCCGATAACCAAGGCACAACAGATGAAACCCCCGGCATTCTGGGCTCCGCAGATCGGGTGGAGAAGCCGACAGACGAGATGAGCACGTTCGAGGCGACCTCTTACTTCTTTCACAGGGCGGCCGACCGCGTCAAGCTCCGCGATGAGGTGCGTGAGGTCCTCGCCGGTTCCTATAGGGAACTATCCGTTCAAGTCAAGGCGAGGATGGACAACGGCAAGGTCGTCGTCTTCCACGGCTATCGCATCCAACATAACGGGGCTCGTGGTCCTTACAAGGGAGGCGTAAGGTTCCATCCGTCGGTGGACCTAGACGAGGTCAGAGCCCTCGCAGCTTTGATGACCTGGAAGAATGCACTCATCGACGTTCCTTTTGGCGGTGCCAAAGGGGGGGTGCAATGCGATCCCGCTTCTCTGTCGCAGGGAGAGTTGCAGACGATCGCTCGCAGGTTCACCTCGATGATCTCCTACATCATCGGTGTGAACCGCGACATTCCCGCCCCAGATATGGGAACGAACGCTCAAACAATGGCGTGGATGATGGACGCCTACGGCCAGCAACACGGCCACACGCCGGGGATAGTGACAGGGAAGCCGGTGGAGCTCGGCGGTTCGCCGGGACGGGATCAAGCTACAGGGCGTGGAGTGGTCATTTGCGCAGGCGAAGCGGCCAAACGCAAAGGAAAGAGCTTGGACGGCGCATCTGTCGTTATCCAAGGATACGGAAACGTCGGTTACTGGACGGCTGCCCTGGCGGCCGAGGAGGGCGCTAAAGTCGTTGCCGTATCAGACGCAGCAGGCGGAATCTACAATCGCCAAGGACTCGACCTGGGCCGCGTAACTAAACATTACAAAGACTCCCAATCCCTAACCGAGTACACCGAAGCCGACAAGATTTCCAACGACGAACTGCTAGAACTCGAGTGCGACATCCTTGTTCCCGCTGCAATTCAGCGGGTGATAGACAGCAAGAACGCATCGAACATCAATGCGAAGCTCATTGTTGAAGCTGCCAATGCCCCCACAACCCCAGCCGCCGACAATATCTTGGGAGACAGGGGGATCACGGTCGTACCGGACATCCTGGCCAATGCAGGCGGTGTGACCGTCTCTTACTTCGAGTGGGTCCAGAACATACAGCAGTTTCAGTGGGAGCAGGGTCAGGTGAACGAAGAGCTGGAGAAGAAGATGTCTGAGGCAACCGCTCATGTTTTCGCTAGAGCTGAGGAAGATAAGACCTCTTTGAGAGATGCTGCCTTCGATATCGCTGTCCAGCGTGTTGCCCAAGCCGACGAATTGAGAGGCTACGTGTAGCGTTCGGGTCGCCCTCCACCCATTCCAACGCCTTGAACTTGGGTTGATCTCCATGGGCAGATCTTCCTCCGACTCCTAACGGTGACCCCCCATGTCGGCCTTCGTATAGGGGACCTCCGTTTGGTTTTGTTCAACTTGAATGCTGCTTTCGCAGGCAACTCCGTCCCAAACCTTGTGAGATCAGGACAGTCCGGAGAAAAACATGGGCATTGGTGGCCCTTCTTTATGCACCGCCGGGGTTCCGGGAACAGGCTCCACCGTGAAGGGGTCGACGCGCGGGCTTGAGGGCGGAGGTGGCGCGCCGGAATTCGGTGGCTATCTCCCCCGTGTAGAGTCACTTTCGAGCGGGCCCCATCGTCTGGCCAGTTCAGACGCCGACCTTTCAATGCGGTAGCACGGGTTCGAATCCCGTTGGGGCCACCCCACAGAAGGGCAGCTATCGAGGTCCTTTAAGCTCAGCTATCAGTATCGTCGGGCTTCATAAAGACGACAAACCGAAGAAGGACGCCACGCGGACGCGCCGAAGTGGTGGCACCCCTAAGCGATAAGGGGAGGAGCTGCCATGCCGGTTGAATTCGGGATATGGCGGATCGACGAGCGCGTAATTCCAGTGCCCTCGTCTCCGATAGACAATGAGGCGAGACTTGAGGGCATCCTCGAGGAGGACCTCAGCATCCTGGGCATCGACCTCCTTTCTTGATCGGGCGTCAGGTCATTGGGGACTAGTCGGCATTTCCGCTCTTGGTGAACCGCGGTAACCGCCTCGGCAAGCGGATCGACCGCTTGCCGATGAATTGCGTATTCAAAATGACATCCCCATCTCCCGGGACTAGTCGGCATTTCCGCTCTTGGTGAACCGCGGTACATAGTAGCCCCGTCACGTCAAGGGTTAGCTCTGAGGGTGAAGTTGCCCCGGGTTTCTAGACACTCTGGTCTCCCCCCGGTTTGATGGAGTTTCATTATTGGATTCCTGTGTCACCTGAACAAGGAAGTGGCAAGCAGCAGCCGGGTAACCGCTCCCCCCCATCGACTCGAGTACGCTGGCGACGGAACGATGGAACGAGAAGAAGCGCAGCAGCCTCGCGTGTCAGACCCGACGATTCAACGACTGCGCGCAGGATGCACGAGAGGCGTTGGTACATGTTCACCATTGAAACGCGAGGCGAATTACGTGATCGCGTCCTGGAGATGGCGCGACAAGACCGGCGAGTGGTGGCGGCCGCCGAGGTTGGATCGCTTGCTCTTGGTGAAGGCGACCGGTGGTCCGACATCGATCTGACCTTCGCGGTCGATGATGCAGCTGGTGTTGCCAAGGTTCTCGATGACTGGACCTCGACGTTGGTAGAGCAGCTCGGCGCTATGGAATTAGTCGACCTCACCGTGGGAACAAGCATCTACCGGGTATTCATGTTTCCCGATTGCTTGCAACTAGACCTTTCTTTCACTTCTGCCTCTGCATTCACACCGAGGAGCCCCAGATTCCGTCTCATTTTTGGACAGGCGGGCGAGATGCAACTGCCTGAGCCCCCAGCTGCCGCTGGGCTGCTTGGCTGGGCGGTCTTATATGCGAGACATGCGCGCGTCTGCATTGAACGTGGGCTCTGGTGGCAGGCGGAGCACTGCGTCTCCAGCATGCGCCAATATGCGCTCAGCTTCGCCTGTCGTCGGCGGGATCTCCCAGCTAGTTACGGGAGGGGAGTCGATCGGCTCCCATCTGATGTTCGTCACCGATTCGCCTCATCGTTAGTGCTGGCGTTCGAGGCGGACGCGCTGAAAGAAGCGCTGAAGGATTGTGTCGCCGCTCTCTCCGCAGAGTGCGCGAAAGATGAGATTGACCAGGCCATCAGCGACCGGCTCTTGGACACTGTTGCCGGTATCTGAATGACTGTCGCCGCTATCTGAATCTCCTCAAGCTGTGGCGGGGGATCGAGGGTCGCCGTGAGTCAGGGCTTGAGCGTTCCATGGCTGCTCCCGGTCGGTTCGTCCGTTCTTTAACGCGCAGGAACGTGCCTCCCCCCGTCGACCGCCGCCCTTCTTATAGCACACGGCGCTTCGGGGTCAAGGCGGCTCCGGTACCGCTTCGCTCCTTTCGCAACACGTACCGATCAAGATGGCTCTCGATCTCTCGCATGACTCGCCGAGAGAGGAACTGCCCTTCTGGATCGCCTGGTCTTTGGAGGGCCCAAGATCAGCTGGCCATTCAAGACCGACAGGCACCGGTCACCTCCTCGCCCTGATCCCCGCAAGGGTCTCAGAGGCAGCGAAACCACCTGCACGCAACGAGCAGTGCTGTGCGGCGCCGATGACCGAGGTGGGTGCGGTTCTACACGCGGGAGCTCCCTACTCCGATCGCCCAGCGTCGGGTCGACGAGATCGGCGCCGACCTGCACGACCACATTGCGCAGGAACGCGCCCGAGGGACGAGCGACCGCCACATCGCCCTCAGCATCCTGTCGCGGATGGCTCGCGGCCTGATTGCCGACGTCTCCTGGCAGCGGCGGATTCGAACTCTGAAGGAGGCCATATGAAGTCTTTTCTCACCATTCTTGCCCCCGTGCGGCGTCGTTGCCATCGGCGTGGCCGCCATCGTGTATAGGGGCAGATGACGCGCCCGGCCTCGTGCTTTTGGGCATCCTGCTCATCGCCGGCGCGTTAGCGTTCGGCGTGACGCCCTCCCTGCGCAGCAAGTCATGTGTCATGGGTCTCGTTCTCGAGGCGATCGAGGTAACAGTCATCGGGAGCGGCATCGCCGGCTGGCTTGAGAAACGCCGTCTAGGACCGATCGTCCTCCAGATTTCACTCTGTTACTCCGGGCTGGCTGGTGTTTGCCTCGCGTTCGTTTTAGCGCCGACGAGCAACAGACCGACGCTGCCCTCCGGGCGACACTTATTTGAAGCGCGGTTGGCGCGCAGGGCGGCCCCTCCATTCGAGAGGTTCGGCTGATGCCGAGAATACATATCGATGAGCTCGCGATCGACGAGGCACTCGTGCGTCGGTTGCTTGTCGAGCAGTTCCCCGAGTGGTCCGACCTGCCTCTTAGCCGCGTCGAGCCCACGGGAGAACGAGGGGCCACGGCGAGCTAGACGGCTGCCGAGACGGCCGCTTCTAGGGCAGCGGCCCCGGGATCGGGTCCATCCACCTCCCGTGTAGAGTCATTTTCGAGCGGGCCCCATCGTCTAGCCAGGTCAGGACGCCGCCCTTTCAAGGCGGTAGCACGGGTTCGAATCCCGTTGGGGCCACCAACGTATATGCCCAGGTGAGGGCCCAACGAACTCGATGTATAACCACCTGGTGGTGGGCAGGCCTTTCACTGCCTCCCGGTATATTTGAATATCCAAAGCCCATAGTCCCTGTCGCTCATCACGATGAGCGGGCGGCGTTGGGCCCGGGGGATGAGGCTCACACCCCAGAAATCGTTCCCCCTGCGGTGCCTGTAGGTGCCCAGCTCTTTGATGCCATTGGGCCCGAACTTCACGACCTTCAGGCCGGCCGCGTACCAAGCTAAGTAGCCCAAGTTGACACCGCGCCGCTGATCGGTTTCGATCTCATGCACGGAGAGAGCGCCCTTTCCGAAGGCGTTCTTGCTGTTAAGCGTCTCTCTGGGAGCGTAGAAGTCGATGAACTCTCCCGTCCTGTAATCATACTGGTTCAGGTATCCCCAGGCGTCAAAGACCGACGCTCCTCTTATCTTCTCTCCGATCGTGCCGATGGGAGGAAGATCGGGCGACTCCCCAACCACGGGCTCATATTCGGGCTCGTCGTTGAAGATGAGGTGCATGGCACGATGCCCAATGCAGATCGCCGAAGCTGTCGGCTCAAACTCGTGCCCGGGGCTACCGCAAAGCGGAGCGTCGGGAGCCTCACCGCCTGCGGCGCCTTCGTGGTTGTTCCCAATCACTACGACGTCGTACCCGGCTAGCTGTCCCTGCTCTATTTTTTCCGAAAAGAAGCAGAGACCGCGGCTCAAGACGACGATCTTTTCCTCGCCGGGCTCGGTCTCGAGCTCCGAAGCATCAGGGATGGGCGGCTGGTCGCCGTACTCGTCGTTGGACGGGCAGCCGAGACCGCCGAGGATCGTAGGACCGTTGATCTGCTGGTCGGAGAACTTCTGCGCAATCGGCACTGAGAAGCCGAACTCCCCGGCTTCGTATTCTCCAGCGTTCGGGCCGGTCGTGATCTCGAACGGTTCAATGCGATATGGAGAAAAGTCCTCGTCGGTACCCAGCCAGTAGCGGGCATTGTAGTTCCACTCTCCTTGGTGAGCGTTGCCCTCGGGAGAAAAGCCCAGCAGATCCTCAGCCGGATAGTCGGTGTCATAGATGAAGCGGGGGTTGGTGGGGTCGTCCACGTTGAGGAAAACCCAGCCTGCGTCCCAGTACGATACGCCCAAGACCCAATTCCCACCGATCTTCTTGGCCCATACGTCATGGTGGAAGGCTTGCTCACCATGCGCTAGAGGCTCCTGAGCCTCGGGCCAGTCTGGTAATCCCGTTTCGGAAACGAGCTCCGGCTTACGCGGGTTGGAGATGTCCATGATGTCTACATCTGTGACGCCGGCTTCGTAATTGTCAGAGTAGACGGCATAAGCCTTATGACCAGCCGTCCAGCCGAGCACGCTGTGAACCGAGTTAGCCGTTGGGAACGACTGCCCGTCAGTCTCGAAATCACCTGTGTGCAGAGCGAGTGGTTTTGGAGCTCCGGGCTTCGTGATGTCCCACAGAGAGATACCCTCCTTGAACTCCGGGCCACAACCCTCGTGATTGACCAGGAGCACGTCACCTTCAAACCATCTGTTGTCGATGTGGATGGCATGGACGCCTTCACCGACGTAATCATCCGGGCCGGCCGGGATGAAACCCACCCTTTTTGGTTTGTTGGGGCGACGCACGTCCACGACGTGAACACCGCCCTTGGGGCACTCAGGTGCCCAAGCTGACAAATACGCGAACCCTTTGTAGTAGTGAACATCGGCGATGCCGCCCTCGACCTTCGTGAGCCGCAACTTGCTTATGAGTCTTATGTTCTCGCGGGCCCCGGGCAAGTGCCCCTCCCGGCCCCCATGCTGACGACCTTTGAGAGCATCGAGCCCCAGCAACCTTCTTGTCGTTTGAAGCGCGGAATCCGACTGTGTCCTTCTCGAATTTCGCCTGGGGATGTCGGCGGTCGCCGTACCGGCCGACGACGCAATCAGCGCCACCACCGCCAAGTACGCCAGCAGTCGCTTTCTCAAGCCCCCACCTCCTGCCTATGAGCCCCGTCTCCAGAGCGCTTCAGGAGAAGCTACTGGAGGACCTACCTGATGGCAGTCAAGAGCGCACTCGCTGGAATCACTTATGAGTTCGGGAGTGAAGCATCGGTGGCCGAGCCCTAGGAGCACAGCGCCTATCGCTGCCGGTTACCGGAAGGACCTGGGACACGAGGGTTAACATCTCAGTCACTCGGTCTCGCTCCGAAGCTTCAGGAGATGGCGTGGGACGACTGCTTATCCCGCCTCCCCCATCGGGGCCGCCTCAACCGCAACTCGACCCCCTGTGACCGCCTCGTCGTCGAAGTCAGGGCGGCACAGTTCCCGTGACAGGGTAAGGAGCCGTCTCGACTAGACCTGCCTCACCGACGCAGGACGCCACAGGCGAACCTGTTACCTGCGTCGCCCGTCGCCAAGGTGATCGAGTCGGGGCCGAAAACGTCCTCCAGATGTGAGTGGTAACGCTCTTCGCCGGTTGGAGTAGTTGCGGGGATGTTGGCGTAGTTGTCGCGCCCTCCATGGATGATCACTGCGCTTCCGTCCTCGTCGAACAACTCATTGAGCCTGAATCGGTCGGTTACGAAGCGTGCCCGTGCAGTGCCGTCATCGTTCACTAGGAGAACCGGGAAATCTCCAGCGTGCTCCCCGTGCGCGTTCTCGCCGGGGTTGAAGTGCCCTCCTGCGGAGAAGAAGGGCACGACTTCCTCAGTTGTGGGATCGATCGATTCAGGATCGCACTCGCCGGTGGTGTGGACGTGAAAGCCGTGAAACTCCCCGGCAGGCTCTATGGCCCGCGCGAAGGCCCGAACGCGTACCTTGTCGCCGCCGCGCTGCATCTTGATGACCGCGACAACGTCGCCATCAACGTTTCGAAGTCTTGCAACGACGCGTTCTTGACGCCCACCGTGCGATGAAGCGGGCGAGACCATGCTCATGCTCAGCGCAAGTAGTGCGCTGACAGCGCCTAGTGCCGCAAGTCGCCTAGACATCGAAACCTCCCCGTGGCTGCTGCCACCCGCCCAAGGATGGCGACCTGCTCCATCCTGCACCAGGCGAGGTGACCAGCGCAAGCTGATCAAGGTCGGAGCTGCTTGTACAAGAGCACTTCACATGCCCAACGACGTGCGTGTTGTTCAAGCACGAGACCACTTGAGGATCTGGGACAGGAACCGCTTGGTGCGCTCGTGCTCGGGGTCATCGAAGAATTTGGTGGGCGGTGCCTCCTCAATCAACAGACCGTCGTCGAAGAGCATGACCCGATCGGCGATGTGGCGAACGAAGCCGATCTCGTGATCACGACGATCATCGTCATTCCCGAATCGGCCAGCTCTTCGATGACGTCGAGGACTTCCTTGATCATCTCGGGGTCGAGAGCGGAGGTCGGCTCGTCGAAGAGCATCATCTTGGGCTCCATCGCCAGGGCACGGTCGATGGCAACCCGCTGCTGCTGTCCCCCCGAGAGCTCCGCAGGTACTTGTGGGCCTGCTCGGGAATGCCGACGCCCTCGAGAAGCTGCATGACGGGGAAACGACTCGTTGTGGGGCCTCGACTTCCAATTCGACCAGACCGCAGACGGCAGGATCCTGAAGCTGCTCAACATCGTCGATGAGCACAGCAGGCAAGAGCTCGGTGGGTTGGTCGAGCGACGAATCGACGCCGATCGCACCGTCGCCGCACTAGATGACATTGTCACGGAGAAAGGAGCGGCGCCGGCGTTTATTCGCTGTGACAACGGGCCCAAGCTGACCGCCAACGCGCTTAGAGACTGGTGCCGCTTCTCGGGCGCGGGAACGAGCTATATCGAGCCGGGCTCTCCGTGGGAGAACCCCTTCGTTGAGTCCTTCGGCCCACGCATGCGCGACGAGGTGCTCAACCGAGCTGTTCAACACCTTGCTCGAGGCTCAGGTCATGATCGGAGACTGGAAGCACGAATACAACAACTACAGGCCTCAAAGTAGTCTTGGTTGGCGTTCCCCGGTCGACGTACGCTATGGCCTGGGAAGCGGAGAATCAAGTGGACCGACTCTAAAGGGTGGACCTATAGATGGGGTCCGGTCAGGGGGCGTGATTAGGGAAGCCCAGAGGCCGACCGACGGCGGTTCCGGAGTTCAGGCGGAGGGTGAAGAGTGTTTTCGTTTGCTTTATGGCCTCGAAGATCACGCCACCGATAATCAGACGGCTGTCGGCGCGAAACGCAGGGTGATGTGAGCGGAAGTCTGCATGTAGTCGCAACTGCTGAAGAAGTGTCCGACGGCGACAGCGCGCACCAGGGCGCGGCCGGGGATGAAGACCCCGTTGTCGCCCTCGACGGTGGCGCTCCACTCCCCGCCGCACGGCACCGTGAACTGAGTCCTGAAGAAGCCACGGATTAGCGTACGGTCCACCCTCTGGCGCAACTCCCCCCAGACCTCGACGTCCCCATCGGTCGACTCCGAGCATGTCACCGTGCCGGAGAGGGTTGCAACCCTTGTACTCGAGTCGATGCTGCCGATGGGGATGATTGTCAAGCCGATCTTCAGAGGAGGAGCAGGCCCCCCTGTCCGGGACGTCAGCAAGGAGGTGAGTACATGGTCGCCGCTCCTAGCGTCGTTCACGGTGGAATGTTCAGTCGCCTACTGCTTCAGGTGCTAACCGTCGCCCCGACCCCGACGAACCGTGATGTGATACGTGGCATCAACCGAGCTGGGGGTAGGTAGCGTCCCGGTGAGATGAATAGTGTGCGACCCGGGACTGAGCGGGGCGATCATCAGATAGAAACCGGCGTCGACACTTGGGTTCAGGACGAATCCTTCGGGAAGACCGAAAAGGTTGTCGGCCGGGAGCACAACTCTGAAAAGCGTTGACTCTGTATATAGGCGCCGCCTTATCTTGTTGAAACGGGCCTCGTCGATGGTCGCGCTCAGTCCAGTCGCCCCTTTACGAACAAAGCTCACCTGCGCCCTGAGGAACTCTTCGGTGCGCTGCTCTGGCGGATCGTCGCGAAACGCAAAGTAGGCCGAGTTGATCACAGGGAAAAAGAGCGCTTTCCCGGCGGGCACGGTGCAGTTGCGGGTCACGGGAGTGGGAGAACCTGCGAGAAACCAGACTTTCCCGGACTGTCCCTCAGCGCAATCAGCGCCATTCGGGTCGATGATCGGATTGGTTGCTTTTGGTTCCGCAAGCGCCCACTGCCACCACATAGCAGCCCATTTGCTGTAGCTCCGACCATATGGGCGAGTTGATGGAGACAGGAAGAGAGGGGGATCATCCTTCGGACGAGCCGCAATCGCTCCGGCAGGCGCGAATCCCGCAAGCAACACTGCGATGACCGTCCACCAGACAAGCATCGAACCTCGACGGCGGGATTTGCCATTCATCCAGACCACTCTCCTCTCTAGATACCTGCCCCCGATACGGAGTGTCGGACGGACACCCGGGTGTGACTACAACAGGCATGGGAGCTCATAGCCCCAGGGGAATCCCTAGTCCCTGTAGGCCGTCGATCTCCCAGGCCCGGACATCAGCCCCCGGTTCAAGCACAAACACAGCTAAGCTCCGGGTGTGTTGTCCAGCACAGGCGACCAATTTGTGGGTCGAGTAGGCGAGCTCGAAGCTCTGCATCAAGAGTTCCTGGAGGTTGAGCTTCGCCGGCCTCGGTTGGTCTTGGTCGAAGGTCCCGCCGGGATCGGTAAGACCCAGCTTGCCCGTCAGTTCCTGGCCGACCACCCGAAATCGAGCGTGCGCCGTGCACAAGCCGACGAGACCGAAACCAACCTCGCCTACGGAGTCCTCGAGCAGCTCTTTGGAGACATGCTGTGGCCCGCCGGGGCCCCGAGCCGGGTCGAGCAGCCGCTGGCGGTCGGCGCACGGTTGCTCAATGCGCTCGGCGAGCTGCACGACTACGACACCCTTGCCATCATCATCGACGATGCCCACTGGGCGGATCTGCCCTCGCTCCAAGCGCTGCTGTTCATGCTGCGGCGGCTTCAAGCCGATCCCGTGCTGGTCATGTTGTTGGTGCGTGGAGAACAGATGCGGCGTCTTCCGCCCGGGGTTGACCGTTTGCTCGCCGCCGGCGCAGGACGGCGCATAACCCTGTCGGGTCTGCCCGATGAGGCGATCGCAGAGCTCGCCCGGGTGGCGGGTGCCCCGTCACTGTCGGCCGGTCAACTGCATCGCCTGGCCGAACACACCAGAGGTAACCCGTTGCACTTGACCGCCCTCCTGAATGAGTCGTCAGGTGAAGAGCTTCGTTCAGCCGATGCGCCGCTGCCGGTGCCCCGTTCGTTCGCCGCCCTGATAGCAGAACGCTTTGCCGCATGTTCGCCACCAACGCGACGTCTGGTAACCGCCACGGTCGTGTTGGGTGGTGCGGTCCGGGTGGCGGATGCCGCCCGTCTCGGGTCGGTGACCGATCCCCTTGCGGCCCTTGACCAAGCCGTCGGCCAGGGTCTGCTGGAACGCCGGGGCGTTTCCCTCCGGGAGCAGGTACGTCCGTCCCATCCTTTGGTGAGTGCGGCCATCTATCAGGAACTCGGGTCTTCAGAGCGCGCTCAGCTGCACCTCGCTGCGGCCCAACAGGTATCAGATGAGGCGAGCCAACTGCGACATCGGATGGCGGCCGCGGTAGGCACTGACGAGGCACTGGCAGCCGATCTCATCGGGTACGCGCACCGGCAGGCCGGGCGTGGTGCGTGGGCCACCGCAGCCGCGGCGCTGTCCAGCGCGTCACGTGTTGCAAGCGACCGGACCACAGAGGAGGCCGCAGTCATTTCAGCAGTCGAGTATTGGCTGGTGGCCGGAGACCTGCGCGAGGCCGCCGATCTTCTCCAGGGCGCGGCCCGCTTTCCGCCGAGCGCTCAGCGCGATTACGTGGCGGGCTGGTTCGCTCTCGCCGGCGGCCGTTTCGAAGAGGCTGAGAAGCGGCTGTCGGCTGCGTGGCAGGCCTCGAGTGAGACCGAGCAAACACACCTGCGAAGCCGCATCGCTCAACAACTCGCTCAACTGCATCTGATGTTCGGACGCGGCCATGAGAGTGCTGAATGGGCGCGCCGGTCAATGGAGGCCTCCTCTGTGGGGACCTCGTTGGGTGATCCCGCATCGGTGTTGGCCATGGGGCTTGCTATTGCGGGTAAGAGTACAGAGGCCTTCGCCGCCCTCCATCGCGCCGGCGAGTCTCCACTCACCGCAGAGCAAACGGATTCAACAACAGCGCGCGGCATCATAAGGCTCTATCTTGACGATCTTTCTGGTGCCCGATCCGATCTAACTGCGGTCCTGGAAGCGGCGAAACGACTGGGTACTTTTCATCTTGCTCTGAACGCGCGTGGTCACTTGGCGACGGTCGAATATCGCAGTGGCAACTGGGAAGATGCTCTGATACACGGAGAGCTCGGAGTAGCGGCTGGGGTCGGCACCGATCAACTCTGGCTGGCCACATGTATGCACTCGGATGTGATGTCCGTCTATGCACAGCGAGGCGATTGGGAAAGCGCCGAAACCCATGTTGCAGCGGCGGTCCAAGGAGCCGCGCTATTAGGCGACCTCGCCAGTCGCGGCTGTGCGCGAGTGGTGTCAGTTACAGACAACATTCTTCCCTATGCCACAGCAGACGGTATCTCTGAGCCGGGAATACACACTTGGCGCGAGCTGCGAACGGAAGCACTTGTCCGGGTGGACCGCCTGACGGAAGCCGAGGCCGAGCTGGCACCTTTCGAGGAGCTGGCCGCAGCTCGGGAGAGACACTCGACCCAGGCGGCCGCAGGGCGCGTACGAGGACTGCTCGAAGCTGCACAGGGTCGTAACGAACGGGCGACCACCGCCTTCGAGGAGGCCTTGGAGCATGCCCGGATGGTGCCGATGCCGTTCGAACGGGCCTTGATCCAGTTGTTCTACGGCGCCTTCCTGCGTCGTAGCGGCCAGCGTAAAGCAGCCGCCGTCCAGCTTGGCGCCGCGCATGAGGTCTTCGATCGCCTCGGTGCCCGTCCCTATCTCGAGGTCGGAGACCGGGAGCTGGCCGGTTGTGGACAGGCACGCGCCCGTCGCTCGAGCCCGGAGGCGAATCAGCTGACCCCATACGAGACTGCGGTAGCGCGCTTGGTGGTCGAGGGACTATCGAACCGGGAAGTCGCCGGAGAGCTGGTCATAAGCGTCAAGACGGTCGAGTATCACCTCAGCGCCATCTACCGCAAGCTCGACCTGCGCTCCCGTAGCCAGCTCGCCGTCCACATGCGACGCGAGCTGGTTGGCAAAAGCTAGGGTGTACCATCCCTGAGTTGTAACGACACCTGGTGAATGGCGCCGTTGTCATCTGATGTGGTTTCCCTACACGACAGACTCTCCCGCGCGCCGTTCATCCATGCCCGAGATACAGCTTCACAGCCGCCTTCGACGAGGTCTTCACCACAGAAAGCATCGAGGTGATCCCCACGCCGATCCTGCTTGCCCCCTCCAGCACACTGTCGCGAGCGCGTCGGTGAGCCCTTCATGCGAATCCGAGACTGCGAGTTTGAACCAATCGAAGTCGCGTCGCCTTGAGCCCTCTTAGGATCCCAGCCACGAGGCGCCGTCTTCGCTGCTGACGAGGTCCGGGCCCAGGACCTCTCTGTGGCCGTCTGAGTTGACTGCCGTGGCGATTACGCAGCAGACGCTTCTGGATGCGGTGTCCTCGCGGCACTTGACCACGAGGGCCTCGAACTACAGATAGGCGTAGGGCCCTGATCGAGCGGCCGGTTCCGAAACCCAGCGACCTGAGAATCGAGACTCTTGGCGAGCTCGGAGACCTGGGACTTGGAGATCCCCTCGATGCCGAGCGTCTTGACGAGCTTGTCGACCCTTCTGGTCGAGACCCCGGCGAGGTAGAAGTCGGCCACGACCTGGACGAGCGCCTGCTCGGCCCTGCGGCGCGGCTCGATGAGCCAGTCGCAAAAGTAGCTGCCCCGAGCGCAGCTTGGGGATGCGGACATCGATCGTGCCGGCCCGAGTGTCCCAGGCCGCTCCCGATAGCCGTTGCGGGAGTTGGCGCGCTCCGAGGTCCGCTGGTTGTAGGCGGCGTTGGAGACCGCATCGACCTCGGCGCCCATGAGGGCGTCGGCGAACGCCGACACCATCGCCCGCAGAAGATCGGGCTCAGCCTCTTCGAGTTGCTTGCAAACCCACGCCAGCGGGTCCATATTGGGCTCTTGATTCGAGGAATTTCCGGCCACGGAGGCCGGTCCCTCTTACACCATCTCAGCGGACACTACTGACCGAAGAGTGAGGATGACAGAAACCGGATATGTTCGCCTATCGGTAGCCAGGGTCAGCTGATCTCCAGGAAAGCAGCCATGACTGAAACCCAGATTGTCGCCAGGGAATTGATGGATAGCGGGTGGCGGGACTTGCTGAGAAGTGAAGACGCCACAAGACTGATCGCCGGCGGCTCGCGTCGTGTGTGGGTAGATATCTATGCGGACCCTCAGGCTGCCAGGACTGAGCTCCAACGGTTCATCTCGGGGTGCCCCCAACTCAGGGAGATCGAGCCTGAGCGTGCCACGAAGGGCGGCGATTACCCTCCTCATTACCCGCCTAAGGCGAAGCTTTCGGACAGTCAATCTTCGTCCGCGCCTACTGGCTGCGCGCTACGGAGTCTGCAAACCTTGTTAGGGCACAGGAGATACGTTTCGTGGCGGGAAAGAACTTCGCAATCACACTTCGCTACCCCTCCCACCAGTGGGACATGCGGGACATCGGGACACCGAAGGCTGATTCAGCGTCAAGCGATCGACTGGAGCCAGACGAAATCAAGAGGGACGTTGAGAGCTTGCATCAGCGACTCGGGCGGCACACAGGCACTGAGAAAATCGACAAACTCTACGACTCTTTCGGTCTCGAGGTCGCCATCGCCGTCCTCGATCAGGTCGTCGATTCCGTCTTCGAGTCGCTTAATGCCATCCGGTTGATCGCTGACGGTCTCGAAGGAGACCTCCTAAGAGATGCCCAGAGGAGTGGGACTAGCGGGAGCCGGCAATCGGACGAGCTTCTTCAGACGACGCTGAACCTCCGCAGGCTACTGCGCCAGGTGCGCTGGTCATTTCTGCCTTCGGATGAGATCAGCGAGCTTCAGTCAGGTCCGTTCCTCCATCTAGATGACCGAGGGATCGAAGTGCAGCTCGATGACTTGGTCCGGGAAGCAAACCGTGCAGTCGAGACAGTTCGAGATGTTATTCAACAGGTACAGCAAGTAGTGGAGCTTAGCGATTCACTGAAAACCCAGCGTCTCGACGGAACTATCTACGCGCTAACTGTCGCCGCCACCGTACTGCTCGTGCCAACACTGATGGCGGGGCTATGGGGAATGAACTTTGACTATATTCCTGGAGCAGGTTTGCGGTTGGGATTTTCCTTGGCTTTACTCATTTTGGTGATCATGGCAGTTGGGGCTGCCTTAGCAATCCGCTGGTACCTGAACCGAAGCCGAAGGATAAGGTCGGCCAAATCCGATAAGAAACTCGGAGATGCCCACACGCACACATGACTGCTTGCGGTTCTGCGTTAATCGAGATCCGCAAAAACGCCGAGGGCGGCTCGCCGACGAGGTGCAGCTCCATGGCGTGAGGCCTGCAGAAACGGTCGAGGCGCGCTCGGGACCTCTAAGGTTCGAGTCGAGATCGTGGAGTGACCAGCGGGGCCCCGTTTCCGGGTGCGGTTCGCTACACATCTGATCCTGCCGATGGTCCAGAGGTGCTTTGAAGTCACGTTCGATATCACCCGTGCGCGACCATGACTTCGATGACGCGAATGCGGCACAGGCGCAGGCGCACCGTCATAGAGTCGGGCACGGAGCCTCTCCTTTCCTCGGTCTGTTTCGTCACAACCGAGTGTGGAGGGGCTCCGCTCATCTCAGACGGATGTCGGCCCCGTCAGATCAGACGGTCATCCCACGGTTTCGCGGGGTCTCCACAAGTTCCATCCAAGGAAAGGGCGGCATCCCATCGTCGAAACCTGGATTTGCCTGTTGCGATCTTCTCCCTGATTGTCACTTGCTTGTTCTTTCTGTTTTCCTTGCTGCTGCGCCTGGTACCTCTCGGGCCCGGTTTTCGGCTGGCGCGGCCTAGAGGAGTGTCACGAATAAGCTGCGCGAAAGTAGAGCGGCCCGGAGTGTCATTCATCTGTAGCGGCGGCGAGCTGGGGCTGCCCGACATGGCTGTCCTCAGCTGCTCCTTTACGTGTCGGCGGAGGTGGGCTTGCCGGGCCCAGCCTCGTTACGGCTCTGCCATGGCCATCGCCCCTCGAGCTCA
>Ga0183260_10000689_pt1 | contig 28690 bp, 24 predicted proteins | sample AntDrymUQ4972206_2_FD_129768 | JGI IMG/M metagenome (GOLD analysis project Ga0183260, IMG submission 129768) | Polar desert sand microbial communities from Dry Valleys, Antarctica - metaG UQ497 (22.06) (version 2) (version 2) | ecosystem: Environmental > Terrestrial > Soil > Desert | place...
GTACGCGTCTCCGATCGCGAGACCGTCGAGGTGGCGAAGATGGTGCTGCTCGGCAAGGTCAACGCCGACATCGTCATGCGCCTCAACCGCCATGGGCAGCCGGCGGTCGGGCTTTCGGGCGAGGACGGCGCGCTGTTCGAGATCGAGCCGCACGCGAACGCCGAGGAGGTCGGCTTCGTCGGCGAGATCGAGCGGGTCGACGTCCAGGTGCTCAACCACATCGCCGCCGACTACATCCCGGTGATCGCCTCCGCCGGGGTCGATCGGCATGGCAACTCCTACAACGTCAATGCCGACACCGCCGCCGGCAAGGTGGCGGGCGCGCTCAGCGCCCATAAGGCGATTTTCATCACCGACGTCGCCGGCTGGCTCGCCGATCCCGACGATCCCGCATCGCTGAACTCGAGGGCCACCGCGGGGGAGGTCGAGGCGGCGCTTTCGCAGATCTCGGGTGGGATGCGCCCGAAGCTCGCCGCATGCGTCGATGCGGTCCGCGGCGGCGTCGGGTCGGCGCACATCGTCGACGGCCGCCGCCCCCACAGCCTCCTGCTCGAGCTGTTCACCGATGCCGGGATCGGCACGATGGTGACGCCGGAGTGAGCGCTGGCCCGCTAAGGCTGGTAAATGCCGACGTTGTCGACGTCGATTCGGCAACGCCCGGGCCGACAGCCGATCGCCGTGTCGTGGTACAGGCCGACACGAAGGTGCGACGGGATCGAGTCGCCGGGATAGAGGCCGTCCGCGCTGCTTCCCACGGTCTCGCGCTTGAGTGTCTGGGCGGCGATCCTGCGACTTCGCTCGCTCGGTTCGGAGACGTCCCCGTCCCGATCGAGGTCGGCGTAGATCCGGACCGAGCCGCGCTCGGGATCGACCGAGTAGACGATCTCGAAGGCAAACCGCACCCAGGCACCCCGCCGCGCCGGGGCCGACCAGATCTGACTGCGCCCGTCCGCCAACTCGGTCGCGCTGTTGTTGACCACCCTCCATCGTCCGGCGCGTGCGTGCATGGCCAACATCGGGGGTCCACCGCCGGCGTCCGAGGGCTGACTCTGCTTCATCTGCATGACCACCTGCCAGGACCTCTCGGCAAGTGGAAAATGGGGCGGCAACCGCAACGACATGAAGGTGAGCACACGCTCGCCCTCGCGATACACCCCCGTCGGACTCTCACGATGATCGTTGAGGCCGAGTTCACAGCGCTCGCCGAAAACGTCGTCGCCGTCGCTGAGCCGCAGCCGCCGGAAGCTCGAGTTGTCGCCCGCTGCTTCAGCGGCACGGGTTGCGGTGTCGCCGCCCGCGGTGACAAGGCGGTGACGTCGCCGCTGCTCGCAGTCGACCCTGCCCCAGACGGCTGCCGCGTCGGGGTCGGTCCCGAGATCCTCGAACAGGGCCGCGCTGGGCTGCGGAAAGTCTTCCCGCGGGGTGGGCTGGGTCGCAGGCGGCGAACCAGAGATGATCGGGATAGGCGGGACCTGGCCGAACGCGATCAGCAGCAGGGCCGCGGGCGTTGCAACCCAAGCTCCCCGCCAGGCTTTGCTCGGTGCGTTCATGCCCAGGACAGCGTAGACACCGGATCACGCGCGGTGTCGATGTGACCTCGGTGACCGAGCTCGAAGAAATTGAGGCCCGCTACGCGATGGCGACCTACGTACGAGCCTCGGTCGAGTTCGTCCGCGGCCGAGGAGCGAGACTCTGGGACTCGGAGGGGCGCGAGTACCTCGACTTCTTCGCCGGACTCTCGGTCCACAACGCCGGCCACTGCCATCCTCGGATCGTCGCCGCGATTCGCGAGCAGGCCGCCAGGCTCGCCGGCAGCTCCAACCTCTTCTACTCAGAGCCCAGCCTGCGCCTGTGCGAGAAACTCGCCGAGTCGAGCCTCGGGGGCAAGGTCTTCCTCTGCAACAGCGGCGCCGAGGCCAGTGAGTGCGCGATCAAGCTGGTCCGCAAGCACGCGCACTCGCGCGGGATCGAGAGGCCCGAGATCGTCACCCTCGACGCCGCCTTCCACGGTCGCACCCTCGGCGCCCTCGCGGCGACCCCGAGGCTCGCCCGCGATGACCTGTTCGGCCCGCTTCCACCCGGTTTCATCGGCGTCGCCCGCGATGACCCCGCTGCCCTGCGCGCCGCCGTCGGCAACCAGACCGCGGCGATCATGGTCGAGCCGGTTCAGGGGGAGGCCGGAGTCTTCCCGATCGCCGACGAGGTCCTAGTTGCGGCGCGCGAGCTGTGCGATTCCGTCGGCGCCGTGCTCGTCTTCGACGAAGTCCAGTGCGGAATGGGGCGGACCGGCAGCCTCTGGGCCTATCAGCAGCTCCCGGTGCGTCCCGATCTGATCACGGCGGCGAAGGCACTCGGGGGTGGGCTACCGGTGGGCGCCGTCGTCACCATTCCCGAGCTCGGGGGCGTGCTTGCCCGCGGCGACCACGGCTCGACCTTCGCCGGGGCGCCGATCGCAGCCGCGGCCGCGCTCGCCGCGCTCGCAGTGATCGACGATCCCGAGCTGCTGGCCTCGGTTGGCGGTTACGGCCGCCGGCTGCGAACCGGTCTGGCCGAGCTTGCCGGCGTCAGCGAGGTTCGCGGGCGCGGGCTGATGGTCGGCCTCTCGCTTGCCGAGGGCATCGATGCCAGCGCGGTCGCCGCGCGGGCGCTCGCCGGCGGGCTCGTGCTCAACGTCCCCGGCGAGCGCATGCTGCGGCTGCTCCCGCCCTTGGTGGTAGGCGATGCGGAGATCGACGAGGGCTTGGAGAAGCTCGCCGGGGCGCTCGGATAGAGGCTGAGCTGCAGGCGCCTCGGCGCGAGCGCGATCGCGCTGACGGTCAGCCGCCGAAGTGGCGAAGCACCGAGGCGACGATCCGCTCGAGCTCATGCTCGCGAAGACCCTGGTGCACCGGCAGGGCGACCGTGGTCGCTCGCCGTCTGGCGGCGTCCGGAAAACGCGTCGTCGCGAGCGAAGGATGCGGGACCGACCACAGGTCCATGGCCGAGATCCCGTCGCCGGCGAGGCTCTCCAGCAGCCTCGGCTTGGCCTGGCTCGCCACCGGGAACACCCATGGCACCGCGCCCTTGGGCAACTGACTGAACGGCCGCGGCACGTGCTCGGCCAAGGCCCCGAGCAGCCTCCCGTAGTTCTCGCGCCGGCGTCGTGCGATCTCGGGGTCGAGCAGGCGAGGCAGCAGCAGCCGGCCGACAAGCGCCGGAGCGGCGTCGAGCTTGCCCGCGGCGAAGGCTCGCTCAGGATCGAAGGCTCGCCGGCGGCCCAACGTCTGGGGAAGTGCGCGCAGGAGGTCCGAGCGCTGCGCGAGCCAAGCGGCGTGGCGCCGAGCAATCGGGCCGAGACCAAGCCTGGAGGCCGCCGCAGCGGGAAGCGGCGCCCTGCAGAGGGTGGCTCCGGTGTCGGGTAGCGCGATCGTCTTGTAGAGGGAGAAGACGGCGAGATCACCGTATGAGCCAACCGGCTTGTCGCCGGTGAAGCTGAGCCAGGCCGGAGCGCAATCCTCGATCAAGAGCAGATCGTGTTCGCGACACCAGTCGGCCCACTGGGCCGAATCCTGGGCGAAGCCGAGGTGGTGGATGAGATGGAGTGCCCGGGTGGCGGGGCGCAGCATCCCCTCGAGCTCGCTCGGGTCGGGCGCCAGGTCAGCGGTGCCGGCATAAAAGCGTGGGGTCGCCCCGGCTTGCTCGAGCGCCTCGACCTCTGCGCCGTGGTGGTAGGCGGGCACCAAGATCTCACCTCCGGGAGCGATCCCGAGCGCCCGCACGCCGTGAAAGAGCCCCTGGCGAGCACGACCGTAGAGCACACAGGACGGCTGATCGAGCGGAAACGGACGCGCGCGGCGCGGGCGCCTGCCGTAGATGTGCAGGGAGAGCGGCGGCCAGACTCCGAGCGCGCCCCGGCTCACCACGAGCCCCGGCGCAAGTCCAGGGTTGCCACGTGGACTGCAAAGACCGCGATGGGAGCGTGGGCCGAGCGGACCATCGCCCCGACGATACGGCCTCGCGGTCACGCCTTGGCTCCGCCGCCGTCAGCAAGGGCGTTGCGTCGTTCGCGCGCGGCATCGAGAACGTGCCGAGACGTGTCTAGACTCGCGGCGGTGCATGAGGATCCCACCCGCCGCATGGATCTGCCTCCGCCGAACCGGCCGCCGGGCCAGCCGCAGCGACCCGGCCAAGCTCCGGGCGGCGGGATGGGTCGGGGGACGAAGGTCGCGATCGGGTTGCTGATCGCGGCGGTGGTCGGGCTGGGCCTGGCACTGGCGGTGGTTGCCTTCGAGGACGATGACGAGGCGGCCAGCTCGACCTCGGCGACGCCCACAAGCGCCTCGACCGCCACGGCGCCGGCCACGACTCAGGCGACCACTACCGAGCCGACAACGACGCCCGCGACGACCCAGTCGACGCCGACCTCGACCACTGTCACGACCGTGAGCACGGCGACCACGCCGACAACTTCGACCACGCCGACCGTCACCGATCCGGTCACGACGACCGGCGGCAGCGGTGGCACCGAAGCGCCATAGGCCGCAGCGCCGGGTCAGCAATGCGGATCCTGATCTTCAGCCAGTACTTCACCCCCGAGGTGACCGCGGCGCCCGTGCGCCTGCATCCGCTTGCCGCCGGGCTCGCCCGGCTAGGCCACGAGGTCGAGGTGATCTGCGAGGTCCCGAACCATCCCCAGGGGTCGGTGCACCCGGGCTACGGCGACCGCCTGGTCGATCGCCGGGGGCTGGACGGCTTCGGCGTCCCCCACGTGAGAGTCACCGTAAGCAGCTCCAAGCACGCTCGGGCCCGGCTTGCCTCCTACGCCTCCTACGCGGCGATGGCGAGCGCGGTCGGCTCGCTGCGCCGGCGCCCCGACGTGATCGTCGCCTCCTCGCCGCCGCTGTCGGTCGGCGGTCGACGCGCTCGTCGCCGCCCGCCACCGGGTCCCGTGGCTGTTCGACGTCCGCGACCTCTGGCCGGAGGCGGCCGTCGTCCTCGGCGAGCTCTCCGACGAGCGGATCATCGGCCTCGCCGAGCGGCTCGAACGCCGCCTGTACGCAAGCGCTGCCGCGATCACGACCCCGACCGAGCCTTTTCGGGCGCACATCGCCGCCCTCTGCGACCCTGCGTCTAAGGTCTCGGTGCTCGCCAACGGGACCACCCGGGAGTGGCTCGAGGCGGGCGCAGCCGAGCCTGATCGGGTCGGCCTCGGGCTTCCCGCAGACCGCTTCGTCTGGACCTATTCGGGCCTCTCCCAGGATCTCGGCACCGCGGTGTCCGCGGCGGAGCTGCTCGGCGACGGCTTCCAGCTGCTGATCGTCGGCGACGGCGCCTTGCGCCGGCGCCTGGAGCAGTGGGTCGCGCGATCGCCGGCGGCCGTGGTGCGCTTCACCGGCCTCGTCTCGGCCCGCGAAGCGGCTCGCTATATGCGCGCGTCGGATGCCCTGCTCGTCTCGCTCGCCGCCGACCCCGCGCTCGGCAAGTCGATTCCGATCAAGCTCTACGATTGCTGCGCGATCGGTCGCCCGGTCGTGCTTGCCGCTCCCGGCGAGCCGCGGCGAATCGCCGAACGCGAGCAGTTCGCGGCGGTGGTCGATCCGGGCGACCCGGTTGCCCTTGCCGGCGCTCTGCGGACCCTGGCTGACGACGAGGCCCTTCGGCGGCGGCTCGCCGCTGCCGCTCGCGACTTCGCCGGCCGGCATCTGCGCGAGAGCCAGGTGGACGAGATGGACGGGCTGCTGCGCCAACTGAGCGAGCGCCGGTGAACCGTCCGCCGCGGTCTGCTCCGGTCCGTTGGGCCCCGGTGGTTTTCTTCGCCGTGCTGGTGATCGCTGCGTTGACGGCCGCAGCCATCCACTTTGCTTCCGGCGACGACCGTGGCGAGACACGCGCCGAGCCGATCGACGACGGTGACGAGACACCGGCGGCTCCGATCGGCTCCAAGCCTGGGCTGGAACGGGCGACCGTCTGGGCGGTCGGTGACGGAGCCGACGGAGACGACGGCTCACGGCGGGTCGCCGCCCTGATCGACCCCGCGGCCACCGACCGTTTCCTTTACCTCGGCGACGTCTACGACACCGGCACCGCGACCGAGTTCGCCACCAACTACGCCGGCGTCTACGGCACGCTCGATCCGATCACGGCACCCACGCCAGGCAATCACGAGGTGGAGAACATGGCCGAGGGATACGACGCCTACTGGGCCCAGGCGCTCGGAGCCGAGCTGCCGGCCTATTACCGGTTCGAGCTTGCGGGCTGGGAGATCCTCAGCCTCTCCTACACCGGCGAGCAACCCGTCAGAGCCGATCAGCTCGAGTGGCTGCGGACCGAGCTGGCGGAGCCGGGGACCTGCCGGCTCGCCTTCTGGCACGCGCCGCGCTATTCAGCGGGCGCCAACCACGGCGACGACCCCGGGGCGGAGCAGCTCTGGGCGCTGCTCGAGGACCACGCCCGGATCGTGCTCAATGCCCACGAGCACACCTATCAGCGCTTCGCCGAGATCCGCGGGATCACCGAGATCATCGCCGGCGCCGGCGGCCACGAGCTCTACGAGGTAGATGCCGCCGATCCTCGCCTCGCCTTCTCCGAGGACTCCGAGTACGGCGCCCTGCGGCTCGAGCTCGAGCCCGGCTCGGCCGCCTTCGCCTACGTCACGGCCGCCGGCCGCACGATCGACCGCGGCAGCGTCGACTGCGTGCCGGTCACGGCCTGAGAACGCTGCGCTCGCCCGAGCGCGTCCACCGCCCGCGCTAGGTTGACTGCGATGCACGGGCAGCGCAGCCGATGACCGAGAGGCGAGTGGGCGGTGCGGGGATCAGGTCCGCGCTGGCCGCGATCCCCGTGCCCCCGGCCGTCTACGCGCTCGGGGCAGCGATCGCGGCCCTCGCCGTGCTCGGCGCGGTTGACGCTGCCGTCGTCGACCTCGAGCCCTTCGATCTCCAGAACGAGCTCGAGGACGGCTTCAACGTCCCGGTGCTGTTCTCCGGCGGCCTGCTCCTGGCAGCGAGCGTGCTCGCCGCGCGGCTCGCTCTCGCCGGGGAGCAGACGGTGGGGCGGGTCTGGGTCTGGGCCCTGTTCGCGCTGATCTTCCTCGAAGCCTCGATCGACGAGCTGGCGACGATCCACGAGGAGCTGGGGGATTCTGTCGACGTCGATTGGGTGGTCCTCTACCTGCCCCTCTTCGCCCTCGCCGGGTTCCTCTGGCTGACCGTGCTGCGCGGGCTCGCGGGGCGGCCCGAGCGCCTGCTCTGGGTCGGGGGAGCTGCCGCTTGGGTTGCCGCACAGGGCTTCGAGCTGATCGCCTATGGCGGCACCGAGGAAGCGCGACCGGGGACCGGCGTCCTCGGGGCGTTCGAGGAGCTGGGCGAGATGACCGGGACGACGCTGCTCGTGTGGACGCTGCTGCTGATCCTGCAGCGCCGGCGCTCGCCCTCGCTGCCGGCGGGCTCAGCCCGCCCGGCGGCGAGCCCGGACTAGATCCGGCCAGATCACGCCCATGATCTCGGCGGTGACGGTGTCGGCGGGGCGATCACCGTCGATGCGGTGGATGCCCAGGCGCCGCGCCTCGGCCCTGTAGAGCTCGGCGCGGCGCTCGTTCTCGACCAGCTCGAAGTCGGCCTTGCGCCGGCTCGCCGTCGCCGCAGGCACTTCGAGGAAGAAGGCGTGGCGCGCCCGCGGCGCGCCGAGTCGCAGGATCGCGTTCTGCAGCGCGAAGCTGCGATCTTCGCCGTAGTTGTAACGAAGCTCGACGGCGGCGTCGAGCACGTGGCGATCGCAGAACACGACCTGGCCTCGGAGCAGCGGGGGCGAGGTCGATCGGCGCATCTTTGCCACGAACTGGAGCGCCAGCACGGCGGTCCAGCCGGCCGTGATCAGGGGGCTGCGACGGCGAAGCTCGCGACCGGGATCGAACGGCGCAGAGCGTCCACCGGTAAGCCGCGGGGCCTCGTCGGCGGGGACGGCAGGGGCGGCCTCCCGAGCTCGGCTGAGGAGGGCGAGCGATCGCTTCGCCAGAGCGGAGATCAGGTGCAGCCACCGAGGGTGACCGGTCAACGAAGTCCAGACGATCTCCGTCGAGATGCCGAGCCGATCGAGGCTCTCGCGCAGGGCCACGGTCTGCGAGCTCTTGCCGCATCCGTCGAGGCCCGAGAACGCGATCACCATCCCGACGCGCGCGCGACGGGCGCGGGCGGTCGCACGCCCCGCCAGGACAGTGGGCAGCTTCGCAACGGCGCGCCCTGAGCCGAGCTCGCGGGCGAGCGCCGCCGCTCGTGACCCGGCCGAGGCCGTGCCCTGCTCTCCGTCTGAGAGCAACAGCTCCAGCGAGCCCTGCGACCCCCACAGGGCCGCTCGATCGCGCGCCTTCGACACCGCTTCGGGGGTCAGTGCCTGCTCGAGGCGCTCGCGAGCGCGCCCGCCAAGAGGATCTCGAGAGCGAACCCGCCGGCGCGCGAGGATCAGTAGGGCGTGGTGGGGCGCCGGGCTAACCAGCAGCTTGTGTTGCGGAAGCGTCAACCCCTCGTCGAAGAGCGCTGCGAGCTCGGACTCGCCCAGCCCCCAGGATGCGGCGGGCTCGAGGTCGACGACCTCCGGGGTCGACTCGCGAAGGCGCAGCCATAGTCCTCCGGCGTGCTCGAAGCCGGCGCCCGCGAGGCCCTCCTCCAGGGCTGATTGCTCGGCCGGGCGAACCAGAAGGTCGAGGTCGCGCCCGGCTGGCGGAAGCGAGCCGAAGACGAGAACGCGGTCGCTGACCAACGCCTCGATCTCGGCGAGCAGGCCGGCTTCGGACTCCACCTAGCCGGACCCTGGGCGAAGCCGAAGAGCCAGCCTGCCAAGGCGCCGCGCACCGGTCGCGAGGCTCGGCAGTGGGTCGTCGACTCGGGCGATCGGGAAGCTCTGAGGTCGGATCAGGCTTCGCAGCCACGCGAACACCGTGAGCTCGCCGCGCTTGCGATAGGTGAGCAGCGCGCGCGCGTCACGAAGCGGATACCAAAAACCCAGGCCCTTGCGGTAGCTGTCGACGCTGGGCCCGGGCCGACCGGTGAGCCGGCAGTAGGTGAACTGGGCGATGTCGACGCCGCTGGCTCGCAGGTGCTCGGTCGATCCGGTGAAGCGGTGGTTGCACTCGATCAGGCGCAGCCGCCCGTCGCGGCCGTCGCGCTTGAACTCCACCGAGGCGAAGCCGCGCGCCCCGGCGCCGCGCAGGAACCTGATGCCGGTCTCGGCGACGTCCGGGTCCCAGTCGGTGAGCTGATAGCAGGGCAGCCCGAAATCCGGGGGAAACTGGCGCAGCTTGCGCTTCGTCACCTGCAGCAGCGGCTCGCCCTGCTCGTCGAGGTAGACGTACAGCGAGCCGAAGTTACGCTCGGGTCCGAAGACGATCTCGGTCACCAGAACCTCCAGACCGAGCTCGAGGGTCTGCGCCAAGCGCGTCTCCAGCTGGGCGACATCGTCGACCACGAACACCTTCTGGAGCAGCCCGAAGTGATGGGCGAACAGATGTGAGTGCAGCGGCTTGATCGCGCAGGGGAAGCCGATCTCGACGCCGGCCGCGCGGCCCTGTTCGAACGATCGCACGGCCTCGGTTCGAGGCGCCTCCACGCCGAGCTCCGCGGCGAGCTCGGCCGTACGCTGCTTGTCGAGCATCGCCAGAACGACCTCGTCGTTGGCTTCGATCGTCGTGTAGCCGAGCTCCTCGATCCGGGCCCGCCGGCGGGCGACCAACTCGAGCCCATCGTCGGCGCAGGGGAGCACGACTCCCTCTCCGGGGCCTTGCTCGAGCCATTCGAGGAAGCGGTCCTGGACGCCGTCGCCCGCCCCGACGTCGGCGAACCGGGTGCAGTGTCGCGAGTAGCGCACGGGGTCGCGGTCGTGGCCCAGCGCGTACACGGGGACCTCGAGCGGGTGGAGGCTGCGAGCCACCGAAAGGGCGATCACCTCTCCGCCAAGCAGGATCGCCGGTGGGAGCCTGCCACCCCTGTCGGCTCGTCTCAGAGGTGCGATCGAAGTTCCTCCACCGCGGCGACAGGCTAGCGTAGACCCGATGACCGGCGCCCCATCCAAGGCCTCCACCAGGCGGGGGATGACGACGGTGGTCCATCGTGACTTGGAGGCGATCGGCGGCGACTGGGACGAGCTCGCAGAGCGCCTCGACGCACCGCCCTTCCTGCGGCCGGGATGGTTTGCGGCCTGGGGGAGCGCCTTCGGCGGGGGTCGCTGGGAGATCGTCGCCCTGCGACGCGCCGGCCGACTGGTGGCCGTGCTCGCGCTGCGACGCCGACGGGGAGCGCTGCTCTCAGCCGCCAACTGGCACACGCCCTGGTTCGGCGCGCTCGCCGAAGACTCCGAGGCGATCGACGGGCTCGCGGAGCATTTGACCGCCAGCGCACCGCCGCGGCTCGATCTGTCGTTCCTGCTGCCCGCCGACCCGCTGCGCGAGCGCCTGCGCGTCCACCCCCGCTCCAGCGGACTGCCGCAGCTCGAGCGTGTGATCGAGCGCTCCCCCTTTGTCGACCTCTCGGGGACCTGGGAGGAGTTCGAGGCCGGCCTGCCGAGCAAGCGGCGCGCCGACGTGCGCCGCCGCCGCCGGCGCCTCGACGAGGAGGGGGAGGTGCGAATCGCTGCCGAAGAGGGCGATCGCGAGCTCGCCGCGAGCCTCGCCGAGGGCTTCGAGGTCGAGGCCCTGGGGTGGAAGGGAAGCGGCGGCACCGCGATCGCCTCCGACCCATCGACCCGCGGCTTCTATGAGCAGGTGGCCGCTTGGGCGGCGGCCCGCGGCTGGCTTCGACTTTGGTTTCTGCGCCTCGACGGGCGACCGCTGGCGTTCGCATACTGCCTCGTGCACGCCGGGGTTCAGTACATCCTCAAGGTCGGCTTCGATCCCCGGTTCGGCAGGTATGCGCCGGGCACGCTGCTGACCCGCGAGATGCTTGCCGGGGCGTTCGAGGCCGGGCACGACCGCTACGAGTTCCTCGGTCAGCCGGACGCCTACAAGCTCGTCTGGACTGACAGCTGCCATGAGATGACCAGGTTGCAGGTCTTTTCGCGCACCCCGGCCGGCTCGGCGAATCGGATGCTGTGGGAGCACGGTCGCCCAGCCGCGTTGCGGACCCTCGCCCGCGTCCGCTCGCGCGCCCGCGGCCGCGGCTAAACCGATCGCGTCCGCCTGCCGATGCACACTCAAGTGACCCCGATGAACCGACTGCTGCTACCGCTGGCTGCGCTCGTAGTCCTGCTCGCGGGCCCGAACGTGGCGTCCGCCTCGACAACCATCTGGGCCGTCGGTGATGGTGCCGCTGCCGGCCCCACCGATGACCAGGTCGGGCAGATGATCGGCGCCCAGGCCTTCGACTACTTCTTCTATCTCGGTGATGTCTACGAGACCGGTTCGGCAGCGGACTTCGCCAACTACTACGACCCCGTCTACGGGGGCTACAAGGCGAAGACGCGACCGACGCCGGGAAACCACGAGTGGGGGGCCCGCGCCACCGGCTATGACGCCTACTGGGGCCCCGCCTACAGCTCACCCCACTACTACTCCTTCGACAGCGGCGGTTGGCACATCATCAGCCTCAACTCCGAGGAGTCGTCCGCAGTCGGCTCGGCGCAGCGCGCCTGGCTCGAGGCGGACATAGCCGAGCACCCAGGCACCTGCACCCTCGCCTTCTGGCACAAGCCTCGCTACGCGGTCGCCTCCCGCACCCCCTCGGGCTCGCCGCTCGGAGGCGATTCGAGTACCGCCGGACTCTGGGATCCGCTCGAAGGAAGCGCGTCGGTCGCGCTCACCGCCCATCTGCACAACTACCAACGCCTCGACCCGATCGACGGGATCACCTCGATCATGGTCGGCACCGGGGGCAAGGGTGCTCAACACCACACCTTCACTCAGCCGCCGCCGGCGAGCAACCCCGACTCCGCGTACCTGAACGACACCGACTTCGGCGCGTTGAAGCTGGTGCTCGACCACCGGCGGGCGGATTTCAGCTTCGTCGACTTGGCGGGAACGGTGAAGGACTCGGGCAGGGTGGCCTGCGAGCTGCCGCCGGTCGCGACCACGAACGGGGCCGGCGACGTCGACAGCGACTCGGCCACGGTCGCCGCCAGCGTCAATCCCGAGGGCCCTGAGACCAGCTACCGGTTCGAGTATGGGCCCACGGACGCCTACGGCTCGAGCACACCCAACCTAGGCGCCGGCTCTGGCGGCGGCGAGCGAGCGGTGAGTGCGCGGCTCAACGGCCTGGTCGACGAGACCACCTACTACTACCGCGTCGTCGCCAGCAACCGCCACGGCACGACCTACGGCACGCCGCAGACCCTGCGAACGATGCCGCTCGATACCACGCTCGACGCCGCGCCGGCGACGCCGTCCAACGACCCGTCGCCACGCTTCGGCTTCTCCTCGACTGAGCCCGCCGCTGCGTTCGAGTGCTCTATAGACCAGGGCAGCGACAGCTTCGCGCCCTGCTCGGGACCAGGCTCCAGCCATGTCCCGGCGGCGCCGCTCGCCGACGGCGCCTACGTCTTTCGAGTCCGTGCCGTCGATCAGGCGGGCAACAGAGACCGCACCCCGGCAACCCACGACTTCACCGTCGATACCCAGGCACCGGCTGTGGCCGTGCTCAGCGGCCCGACCGGTGCGGCGGCCGATCCCGCCCCCCGCTTCGAGTTCACCAGCGAGCCGGGGGCGTTCGTGCAGTGCTCAATCGACCGCGAGGCGCCCAACTTCGGCCCCTGCTCCGGTCCGCCGGCGAGTCACGGTCCCGCTTCGTCGCTTCCCGATGGCCCTTACAGCTTCCGTGTCCGTGCCAGCGACGCAGTCGGCAACACCGCCTTAGCGACCCGCACCTTCATCGTCGATACCAAGGCGCCTGAGACGACGATCGGCGGCGACCGGCGCCGCCGGGGCGCAAAGCGCAAGGTCACGATCGGTTTCTTCTCGAGCGAGCCCGCCGGCCGATTCGAGTGCAGCGTCGACCGCAAGCGGTTCAAGGCCTGCACGTCGCCTCGGCCCTACCGGGCGTCCGCGGTCGGACCCGGCGGGCACACCCTCCTGGTGAGGGCGATCGACGCCGCCGGCAACGTCGACTCCAGCCCTGCGAAGTCAAGGTTCAAGCTCAAGCGCTGAGACCGGGCCTGGCCCGCGCGGGGCTGGGCACGCCAGCAAGCCGATGGGGGCCGCGGAGGTCGCGCCCGCGATTTCGGCTCGGTCAGCACGTAGACTGGCCGCCATGCACGTCGCTCCGACCCGGCGTCTGAAGCTCGCGGCGGGCGGGGGGCGCGGCCTGAAGCTGCGGCTTCATGCGCCGGTGCCCCGCTCGCTGCCTGCGACCCAGCCGCGGACCGCCACGACCGCGCAAACAGCTGCGAGCGGCGGAGGCTGGGTCGAGTAGTGGCGACAGCCGACGATCGCACCGCCCGCGAGGCGCAGTTTCACGACGAGGCGTTCAGCGACCAGCGGCGCAGCCATCTGTGGTCGAGCTACTACCAGGTCGTGAGGAGCTCGGACAGCTTCTACGAGCGCTATCTCACGGAGCGCTGCCGGGGCCGCAAGACGCTCGAGTACGGCTGTGGCATGCACAGTCGCGCGTTCCTGCTCGCCGATCGCGGAGCCGCGAGCGTCACCGGGATCGACATCTCACCGGTTGCGGTCGAGGAGGAGACAGAACGAGCTCGCCGGGAGGGCTACGGGCAGGTCGACTTCCGGGTCATGAACGCGGAGCAGCTCGCATTCGCGGACGACAGCTTCGACCTGATCTGCGGCACCAGCGTGATCCACCATCTCGAACTGGATCGCGCCTACTCGGAACTCGCCAGAGTGCTGCGTCCCGGTGGTTCGGCGATCTTCGTCGAACCGTTGGGCCACAACCCGGTGATCAACCTCTACCGCCGCCGCACCCCGAGCCTGAGGACGCCCGACGAGCATCCGCTGCTGATCCGGGACATCGAGGCCGCCGAGCGACACTTCGGCGTCGTCCGGGCACGCTTCTTTCACCTCGCCTCGCTGCTCGCCGTCCCGTTGCGCCGCACGGCAGGCTTCGAAAACGCGCTCCAGCTGTTCGAGAACACCGACCGGGCGCTGTTTCGCGCGCTTCCGTTCGCGCGCCGGTACGCCTGGCAGGTCGCAATTGAGTTCAGCCGTCCGGCCGGCTAGCCGTGAATTACGACCCGCAGCGGGCTCGATGCGGGCGCTGATCGTCGAGCCCCAAGGCGACCGCGGCACCCTGACCGCAACCCGGGCGCTGACCGAGAGGGCTGGCAGGTCGGAGTCGCCTCATCGGCCGAGCGCACCCTCGCGGGACGCTCACGCTTCGCTGTTCGTGCTCGCCCTGCTGGTGGTTGTGCGGGGGATGCAGCCTGGCAGGGCGCCGGGCCGCTCTCCCAGGGCCGGCGCTGCGGCAGCGGCCCCGTCCGCGCGCTGATCTGCCGATGCGCGTGCTGCTGGTCAGTCAGCACTTCGCGCCGGAGGTGACGGCGGCGAGGTTTCGGATGCAGGCGTTCACCGAGGAGCTCGTTGCCCGTGGACACGAGCTGGAGGTGATCACGGCGGTCCCGAACCATCCCCAGGGCTCGATCGATCCGCACTACCGCCGGCGACTCCTGGTCACCCGCCGCGAGCGGAGCATGCGCGTCAGGCATGTCTGGGTGCGGGTGCGCCAGCGCAAGAGCTTTCTCAACCGGATCGGCCTCTACGCGTCGTTCACCGCGGCGGCCTCGCTCACCGGCGCCTTTCAGCGCCGGCCCGATGTGATCGTTGGCAGCTCACCTCCGCTGCCCGTGGGAGTGGCCGGTTTGCTGCTCGCGCACTGTCACCGCGCGCCCTGGGTGATGGACGTGCGCGACGTCTGGCCGGATTCGGCGGTGGCGCTGGGCGAGCTCACCAATCCAAGGGCGATCGCCGCCGCCGAGTGGCTCGAGCGGCGGCTCTATGCGGACGCGGCGGCGATCGTCACCGTCAACGATGCCTTCGCCGGCCACATCGCCGGAGTTGCGCCGGCCGGGTCCCGGATCGAGGTGGTTCCCAACGGCACCACGCGGTTCTGGCTGGAGGCCGGCGCCGCCGAGCCTGATCGCGACGCCCTCGGGCTCGATCCCGACCGCTTCATCTGGGCCTATGCAGGCAACCTCGGTCTCGCCCAAGGCCTCGAGGCGGCGGTGGACGCGGCGAGGCTGCTCGGCGAGGATTACACACTGCTGATCATCGGCGACGGCCCGCGCCGGGCCGAGATCGAGCAGCTCGCCGGGACGGCACCCCCGGGCTCGGTCGAGTTGCGCCCGCTGATGGCACCCGCCGAGGCAGCTCGCCATCTGCGTGCCGCCGACGCGCTCCTGGTCTCCGAGCGCCAAGAGCGAACCGTCGCCTCGAAGCTCTACGACTGCTGCGCGATCGCACGACCCGTGGTCGCCGCCTGCCGGGGTGAGCTTCGGCGGGTGGTGGAGGCGCGCTCGGTCGCGGTCGCCGTCGACCACGGTGATCCGCAGGAGCTCGCCAGCGCGATTCGCCGCCTTGCCGGCGATGCTCGGTTTCGCGATCGCCTTGTGGCAAATGGCACAGAGTTTGCTCGCGAGCACCTGCGCGAGACGCAGGCGCAACGCTTCGGCGATCTGCTCGAGGCCGTGGGCGGCCGCCGGTGAGCGCTCGACCGCCTAGGACGATCGTCCAGATCCGCGTTCGGTCGCGCCTGAGCTTGGCCGCCTCGTCGATACAGGTCACTGATGACCTTCGCAACGGCAGGCACTCGCAGGAAGATCGCCTCGCTGGGCTCGCTCGCGAGCGCCGTCTTCCTGATCGCCGGTCCGGCGTCGCCGGCACAAGCCGATCAGGTCACGCGGTCGCTGAAGCCGGCGCACGAGAGCGCACGTACCGTCGTCTTCGACCTCGATCAGGTGCGGACCTCGACCGTGGTCAACGCCCGCGTCACGCTTGGCGCCTCGGACCGCAGCCTTAAGCGATGGGTCGAGCGCCAGGCTGGCCCCGCCGCCGCCGCCCTTCGCGAGGCCCGCGAGCGTCTCGAGTCCACCCTCTCCGCAAGCAAGGTGGGCGCACTCGCCAGTCGCAGCGATTCGCTTCGCGTTCACAAGCCGACCTTTGCCAGCGGCGGCAGGCTCGAGGTCGAGCTCGAGCAGACCCCCGATCCCGGCCCGGCGTCGCTCTGCTCTTTCGATCCCGCGACGATGACCGCGAGCGGCTGCAACGCGACGATCGACGACACCGCTTCAGTTGCGGATCCGGTCTCGATCTGGGGCAAGACCGACTGCGAAACGGCTTCGCGTCACCAGCTCATGGGGAGTGGGGGCGACCCTCACCCGGCAGCGATCGGGGGCTCGCAGGGAAACGACGCCTTCCGCCGCCTGACCGTGTTCGATGGCGATGACGTCTGGGGGGAGCGCTGCGAGCTCGGCCTCAACAGCCAGAGCTCGGGGCCGACGGCGATCTTCAAGGAGGGGCAGCGATGGATCACCGCTGCCTCGCTGCGCCTGCCAAGTGACAGCTACCCGCTTGACGCAAACATGTGGCAGGTGGTCATGCAAATGAAGCAGACCCAGCCTGCCGTGAATGGCGGCGGTACGCCTGTCATCTCATTGAACGCCAGGAACGGGGAATGGCGCCTGCTTCAGAGCAACTCGGCGGGAGCGAGCTCCGATTCCCACGTCGCCTGGTCGGCTCAGGCTGCGAGCGGCGCTTGGACTCGGTTCGCCTTCGACATCACGTATTCACGGGATCCCACGAAAGGATCGATACGGGTCTACGCGGACCTCAATGGTGACGGCGACGCGCTCGACGCCGACGAGCAAAGCCCCCTGATCAACACCTACACCCTGAAGTACGAGACCGCCGGCGGCGTGGCAAACAGCGCAGTAGCCCCAGGCGAGTCCATCCCTTCTCATCTTCGCTTCGGGATCTACCACGACACCGAGGTCGCCTGCCCGACCGGCTGCTCGGTCGACATGGACAACGTGCAGGTCCTTCGGGCGGGCTGAGCCGGCCCGGGGTCGGATCCAGCTTTCGAAACCCCGCTGGCGAGCCGCCCTGCCACCGCCCGTCCGTCCTCGGAATCGGCCATCATCCACGTATGGGGCGGGGCATAGCGAAACCGATCATCGTCCTCGGCATGGGGCGAAGCGGGACCACGGTGCTCTTCGACGTCCTGGCCGCGCACCCCGACCTGGGCTGGTTCTCGTCGCACCTCAACCGCGTCCCCTGGCTTCCTTCGGTATCGCTGCTCTCCCGGCTCGCCGACCTTGATCCAGCGTTTCGAAAATCCAAGAAGCGCTCGGACCAACAACGTCCTTGGACCGAGAAGCTGCGGGTGGGCCCGGCGGAGTCCTACCCGGTCTGGAGCCGCTGCTGTGGCGAGAAGTTCGTCTACGACTTCCTGCTCGGAGTCGAGGCTGACGAGGCTGAGCGACGTTGCGTGCGCCGGCTGGTCGGCAAGGTGCTGAGGTATCAAGGTCGCGCCCGGTTCGCGACCAAGATCACCGGGCCTGCCAGGATCGGCTATCTCTCGAGCATCTTCGACGACGCGATCTTCCTGCACGTCGTGCGTGACGGTCGGGCGGTCGTCCAGTCGCTGATCAACGTTGGTTTCTGGAAGGACACGTGGCGCCAGGGAGAGGTCGCCTGGCGAAACGGCATCGCCGAGAGCGAGCTGGAGCGTTGGCGAGAGCTCGGGAGTCCACCGCTGGCGCTCGCTGCGATCGAGTGGTCGGCCGTGGTAGCCGGCGCCCGCGAAGAGGGAAAGCGCTTCGCACCAGACCGCTATGCCGAAGTGCATTATGAGGATTTCGTCAGCGACCCCCACGGCGTCATCGACGAGATCACTGATTTCTGCCAGCTACCCCGGTCCCCGGAAGCGCACGAGTTCCTCTCCCACCGGGTGCAGTTGAAGGACATGAACTACCAGTGGGCAGCGCGCTTCGAAGCGGAGGAGATCGAGGTGCTCAACGAGCTGATGGGCGACACCCTCTCGTCCTTCGGGTACTCAGTCGATCCAGGGCCGTTGTCGCTGGAGGGACCGCGGGTCCGCCGCCCCTGTGTTTCTCGCTGAGGCGACCGCCCGTTCATTGACGTGAGCGCGGACCCCCTGGGCGGCGAATCGATCTCGCGGAACGCAGGTTTCGCTCTCGCCGCGCAAGCCGCGACCGCTGCGTTCACTGCCGGCGTAACCCTATTCCTGGTTCGATTCCTGGACCCGAGCGGGTACGGCATCTTCGTCCTCGCCCTCGGTTTCTCCGGCCTGGTGCTGTTGCCGGCGGATTTCGGGGTTTCCCAGGCGGCCGCGAGGTTCATCGCCGAGCGGCGTGGTGATCCCAGTGCGATCGCTGCGGCAGTCGCTTCCGCGATCCGGCTGAAGCTGGCCTTCACCTCCACCTTCGCGCTCGCGCTCTTCGTCCTGGCTGCTCCGATCGCGGCTGCCTACGACGCTCCAGGGCTCACTTGGCCCCTCCGCGGAATGGCGATTGCCCTGCTTGGGCAGAGCATGATGCTGCTGTTCGCGAAGTCATTCGTCGCGATGGGCAAGATCGCCTGGCAGCTGCGCCTCTATCTCTCGGAGAGTGTGGTCGAGGCAACCGCGACGATCGGCGCGGTTCTCATGCTCGGCGGGGCCAGCGCGGCTGCCTTCGGCAGGGCGTTCGGCTATGCGGTGGGAGCTGTGCTCGGGGCTCTGTTCCTGTACAGGCTGCTCGGCCGCGGTGCGATCGCGGATCGCCGGGGGGGTCCGAATCGTCGCGAGCTGGTCAGGTACGCAGGGGCGCTGCTGATCATCGATGGCGCCTACGCCCTGTTCAGCCATCTCGACGTGCTGTTCGTCGGAGCCATGCTTGGCACCACGGCTGTGGGGATCTACGGCGCGCCGCTGAAGCTGACTGCTCTACTTCACTATCCCGGTTTGGCGTTGGGCCAGGCGATCGCGCCGAGGCTGGCCAAGCACCCGGATCGTCCCCGCGACACGGGAGCCCTTGTCCGCGGACTGCGGTACATGGTGATCCTGCAGACGGCGGTTGCGGTGACGATCGCCGTCTGGGCAGACCCGATCGTCGAGCTCCTCCTGGGACAGGACTACGCGGAGTCGGCAGAGGTCCTGCGCGCCCTGGCTCCGTTCGTGTTCCTGCACGGTGTCGGCCCCCTGGTGGCCGTCAGCGTCAACTACCTCGGGGAGGCTCGACGACGGATTCCGATCGCGATCGGTTGCCTGCTCTTGAACGTGGTGCTGATGCTGGTCTTGATCGAGGAGATCGGCATCCTGGGCGCGGCGATCAGCCTGGACGTGTCGTATGCGTTCTACGTATGCGGGCATCTCTGGGTCTGCGCGCGGCTGCTCGACCTTTCCCTGCGTCCGCTGGCGCTCACGGCGGTCCGGTCGCTGTTGGCGGGCGCGCCGCTCGCAGCGGTCTTGCTCGCATTTGGCACGGACGGGCTCGGCCCACTGGAGTGGCTGTTGGGACTGGCCTGCGGGGGTGCGGCCTTCGTGGCAGTGCTTCTCGCAACCCGCGAAACATCGACGACCGAGCTGCGCAAGCCCCTGCGAGCTGTCGGGGGCCGCCTGCGCCGGTCTAGCTGACTTTCGTGGCCCGCTGTCCCGCGGCGATCCGCAAACGGCGGACCAGCGATGCGACCTTGAGCGCGAAACGGCCGCCGCCGTCGCGGTGGTAGATGCCGATCCTCGGATACGCATACGGGTTAGACGCCGCCGTCAACGGCGACGGCAGCGCGGCCGCGCCCGCGTACCCGGCCTCGCGGGTAGCCTTGATCACGCGCTCGTCGTGGTCGCCGTAGGGATAGGCGATCGTGCGACACGGGACACCGATTGCCGCCTCGCACGCCTGTAAAGAGTCGCGCAGCTCGGCCTTGAGCGTTTCGTCGTCGATCGTCGTCAACCGTGGATGGGTCTGTGTGTGGGAGCCGATCTCCCATCCGCTCTCGTGCAGAGCACCGAGCTCGTCCCAGGACAGCGGCAGCAGCTCGTGCTCGTGCTCGGTGCCGACCCATCGGTCGATTCCCGGCCAGCTCATCGGTTCGGCGCGGTCGGGGTAGCTGGTGGGGACGAACACGCTCGCCGGCATCTCGAAACGAGCCAGGATCGGTGCCGCCAGCTCGAGCACCGACCGATAGGCGTCGTCGAAGGTGATCGCCACCGTTCCCCGCCCGGCGGCTCCCGAGGCCGCGTCGGCGAACTTGACTCCGCGAAGCCCGCGCCGTGCTAGCGTCGCGATCTGCCGTTCGAAGCGATGCGGGGTCACCGACAGGGGCGCGGGCCAGTTTTCACTAAGCGCGTGGTAGCAGAGGACCAGGGTGGGTTCGTTGCGCCGGCGTCCGGGATGACGAACGCGGCCCGGAGGTTGGGGGGCTGTGGTCGTTGGGCCGCTCATCGAGACTGATTCAAAGTGCGACAGACTGAACAACCCTAGGTGTCGGACCGGCCTGAAAACGGCGCTGGCCAGCTGATCAGCTCGATCGGTGCGCTCGATGCCGTCGAGGATGAGTGGCGGGCGCTCGCCGAGAGCCGGGGCAACGCCTTCATCACCCCGGAGTGGTTTCGTAGCTGGCACGGTCAGTACGGAGCCGGACAGACGCCCGCGGTCGTCGTCGTCCGATCTGAAGACGGCTCGATTCGCGGAGTCGTTCCGCTCGTCGGCGATCTCGGGGGCTTCCCCCGCCGGGTGCGGTTCGCAGGGGCGAACCTGGGTGACCACCTACAGCCGGCGGCCACGCTTCAGAACGAGGTCGAGGTGGCGGCTGCGGCCGGGCGGGCCGTGGCCGAGGCGGGCAGGTGGAGCATGGTCGTGCTTGACAATGTCGAGGTTGGAGCGGCGTGGGCGCGGGAGATGGTGGCCGCCGGCGGTCTCAAGTCGGACGCGCATCGGCAGGCGGCTTTGCCTCATGTCAACCTAAGTGAGTTCGGCAGCTGGGAGGTCTATCTCGCCTCGCGCAGCCGAAACTTCCGCTCCCAGATCGGGCGGTTCCGGCGACGTCTGGAGCGCGAGCATCAGGTCGAGTTTCGCCGCACCTCCGACCCGGCGCGTCTTGCGGAAGAGCTCGACACCTTCTTTCGCCTGCACGACGCCCGCTGGGCGAGCAAGGGAGGCTCGAGCTCGGCGGGAGAGCGGGCGCGGCGGTTTCACTTCGACTTCGCCGCCCGTGCGCTCGAGCGTGGCTGGCTGCGCCTCTGGACCCTGGACGTCGACGGCGAGGCCGCCGCGGCCTGGTACGGATGGTTGCTCGGTGGCCGTTACGCGTACTACCTCGCCGGGTTCGACCCCCGCTGGAGCGATCAGCGTGTCGGCCTGATCCTGCTCGCCCATACCGTTCGCAGCGCCTTCGAGGAGGGCGCGGACGAATACGACATGCTGCTCGGCGAGGAGCCCTACAAGGATCGTTTCGCAAGCTCGCAGCGCCAGGTCGAGACCGTGCTCGCGACCCCTGCGCGCCACCCCGCGCGAGCGCTTGCCGCCACCGAGGTGAGCGTCTGGCGCCTGGCCCGCCGGCTTCCCGAGCACCGGCGGCTGCGGTTGCGCGAAGCCCTGGGCTCGGTCGCCAAGCGCCTGCCGGGAGACCGGTCGCGATAATGGTGCGCTGCCGGCCGCTTATCCTGCCCCGGCGTGGTTGACGCCGGCGGACAGCAAGAGCGCCTGCGGGTGCTGATCCTGATCGACCGTCTGGCGATGGTCGGTGGCGCCGAACGGTTCGCGCGCGAGCTCGCGCTCTACCTCGATCCCGACAGATTCGAGCGCACGGTCTGCATGACCCGATGGTCGGAGCGTCTGCTCGAGCGGCCGGCGGCCGTGAGCGCCTTCGAGGCGCTGCGTGAATCGGGGGTCGAGCTGCTCGGAATGCGAAGAGACTCGTGGCGGGCGCTGACCGCTTGGCGGCCGCTGATCAAGGTCCTGCGTGATCGCCCGATCGACATCCTCCATACCCACATGTTCGGCTCGAACATCTGGGGGTCGGTCGTCGGCACGCTCGCGCGGACGCCGGTGATCGTCGCGCACGAGCAGACCTGGTCCTACGAGGGGCAGCCCCTGCGCCGCTTTCTCGACGGCAAGGTGATCAGTCGACGCTCCGACGCGTTCATCTGCGTGTCGAAGGAGGATCGACGACGGATGATCGAGATCGAGGGGGTCGATCCGGCGAAGATCGTGCTGGTGCCTAACGCGATCTCGGCTCCGGCTCCCGACGACGACGGCGGCGGCGGCGGCGGCGACGTGCGGGTCGAGCTTGGCTTGGAGCCGGACGACCCGGTGGTAGGGACGGTCTGTGTGCTGCGCCCGCAAAAGGCGCTCGACGTGCTCCTGAGGGCGGCGCAGCTGCTGCGCGCGGAGTTTCCGCGGCTGCGGCTGGTGATCGCGGGGAACGGCCCCGAGCGCGAACGGCTCGAGGCGATGACCGCCGAGATCGGCCTCGATGGCTCGGTCGACTTCCTCGGCCAGCGCAACGACGTGCCGGCCTTGCTGTCCGCGTTCGACGTCGCGGTCTCCTCCTCGGATTTCGAGGGGACGCCCCTGGCGGTGATGGAGTACATGGCCGCCGCCAAGCCGATCGTCGCGACCCGCGTCGGCGGGGTTCCCGAGCTGATCGATCACGGCGTCAATGGCCTGCTCGTCGAGCCTCGGGACCCGGCGGCGCTGGCGGCCTCGATCGCACAGTTGCTGCGCGATCGCGATTACGGCGAGACACTGGGCGCCCGAGCCCGCGAGCGTCAGCGCAAGGAGTTCGACATCGAGGCAGCGGTGCGGCGGATCGAGCGCCTCTACGAGGACTTGTACGCGGCCTCGCCGCGGGCCGACCCCGCGCGCGTCGCCCGCTGATCGCCGCCGGCGAGGCTTCCCCTCGAGATCGCCAGCAGCGCAACCGCCGTCCCGAGCAGCAACCAGAGCAGCTTGTTGAACGTCTCGGAGGCGAAGAAATTCGAAGTCAGCATGCCGACCAGCGCTACCACGAGCGCCCGGGACATGATCTCGAGCTCCAGGTCGCCGCTTCGCTCGAAGTTCTTGGCAGCGCGCAGCGCGCAGGCAACGGGAAAGCCGAACAGCGCAAGTAGCAACAGCCCACCGACCGCCCCGGTCTCGGCGAACCCCTGCAGGTACACGTTGTGGACGATCTCGGGGTTGTCGATCACCTGGTCTGTTCGTCCCAGCGTGCCCGGCTGGAGCACGTACTCGACCGACGAGGTCTGGAAGCTGCCGAGTCCGACACCGGTCAGCGGGCGGTCCTCGACCATCCGCCAGGCGATCTGCCAGAGCGTGGTGCGCCCCTCGCTCGATGCCGAGGCCTGACCGGGGGTCGTCTGGGCAATGCGCTCGCGGATCTCCGGCGGCGCCAGGGTTACGAACAGGGCCAGGCTGGCCAAGGCGATCGCCAGCGTCCCTGCCACGGCCTGAGCGCGCCAGCGACCGGCGACGAGTACCCAGGTGATCAGCGCCAGGGCGAGGCTGACCATACCGCTGCGAGAGCCGGTGAAGACCAGGCTGACCAGGCACAGCAGCGCGGTCAGCGACGCAGCCGCCCGTGCCAAGGGGGCATGCTTGCAGGCGATCACCGCACCGAATGACAGCGCCAGGCCGGCGACCAGGACCATCGCCAGCACGTTCGGATTGCCGACGCTGGAGGCGACGCGGACGAGCTCCTCCGGGCTGGCGCTGGGGCGATTGACGAGGCCGTAGACCGTGGTGATGACGGTCCCCACGAGGAAGGCCCCGAAAAGCCAGAAGGCGTCGCGGCGACTCCTCAGCGCGCTGTAGGTGATCACGAAGAGGGCGATCACGAGGATGTATCTCGAGAGCTCGAGCCAGGTCTCGTCCGAGCTTGCCGACCAGAGGACGCTGATCGCACCCCACCCCAGGAACGCGATCAGCGCGTAGGCGGCGGCCGGGTGCGACGAGAAGAAATCGTCGCGCTGGCGTGAGGTGGCGATCTTCGCGACCCAGGCAAGTGCAAGGACGGCCCCGGCGATCTTGGTGACGCTGACGAAATAGCCGCCGGGAAAAAGGAACTCGAGAAAGGCGAGCAGGACGAAGGCGATCAGGCCCGCCCGCAGCTGCGCCAGGGTCAAGAGGACGAAGGCGAGCGCGACCGAGATGCCGACAGCCACGTTCGGGTCGATGCCGGCGACGCCTCCGAGGGCCGCGGCGATGGCGACGAAGCCGGCCGTCGGCAGCCACGGCGGCAATCCGACCCTTGCGGTCACTCAGGGATCCTCAGCCGGTCCGGGCTGCTGCCCGGGGCTCGCCCCTCGCGGTCAGCAGAGGACGGTAGTTCCCGTAGTAGGGGCCCTCGGGTCCGCGTGGGACACCGATCACGGCGAAGCCGGCCGGGGTGATCCCAGCTTCGGCGAGCCGCTCCGCGAGCTCGTGGATCCGGTCCAGGCGGCTGACGCCGAGCTTGACCACCAGCAGGACGTCGTCGATCGGCCGCACCAGCGGCAGCGCGTCTACCACGGTGGCGAGGGGAGGCGAGTCAACGACGACGTAATCGGCGATCCGCTTGGCCTCCTCGATCAGGCTCTGCGCCGCCGGCAAGGAGAGCAGCTCGCCCCCCCACGGCCCGCTCTGATCCGCGAGCAGCAGCTCGAGGTTGGGGGTCCCGGGTGGTTTCACCAGGGATTCCTCGAGGGTGGATTGCCCGATCAGCACGCTGACCACGCCGCGATCCACCGCGATCTCCAGGGCCCGACCGATCGAAGGACGGCGCAGGTCCGCCTCGATCAAGATCGTGCGGTTGCCGGCGAGCGCGAGCGAGGTCGCGAGGTTGATCGCACTGGTGGTCTTGCCCTCGGAGGGCCCTGGGCTGGTGACCAGCACCGAGCCGCCCCCGCGCGAGCCCAAGCGCGGTCGAGCCAGGATTGCGCGCAGGCTTCGGTAGGCCTCGGTCGAGCCGGCGGACAGGTTCTCCCAGCGCAGGGGCTCGGCTCGCGCCCGCTCGCGCGGCACCCGGGCAAGCACCGGCAGCCGGTAGCGATCACGAAGCTGGCTCTCGCGCCGAAGCCTCGGGTCCAGCACCTGCACGGCGAAAGCTCCTCCGATGCCGAGGATCAGGCCGGCGACGACGCCGGCGACCACGCTGGCGGCGCGGCGCGGCGAGACCGGTGAATTCGGCGGCGTCGCCGGCTCGGTGATCTGCAGCGTCGGGTCGTCCCCGGCCCGCAGGGCCTCGAGCTGCCCCACCTGAGCGGTGAGCTCGTCGCGCACCACACCCGGCTCGAGCTGCTCGAGGCGAGCCTCGAGCGGCGGCAGCTCCGCGTCGATAGTTTGGTGCAATGCGTCGGTGCGCGCCCGAAGCGCCGCGGCGGCGAAGGCGTTGGCGAGATCCGTGGCGGCCTGGGGAGTCGGCCCCTCAGCGGTCACCGTGACGATGTCGCTCTCCGCAACCGGCTCGACCTTGACGTCCTTGAGGATCTCGTCCGGCTTGCTGTCGAGTCCGAGCTCGTCGATCGCGCCCGCAGCCGCCGCGTTGGTCGCGATCAGCGCGGCCGCGGTCTCGACCGCGCGCAGGGGGTCGCTCGACTCGCCGATCAAGGCCAGCCCGACCAGGCTCGCCTGCTCGTCGGCGACCGGCGAGATCAGGATGTCGGCCTCGGCCTCGTAGACCTCGTCCGCGGTCGCCACGTAGGCAACCGCGGCGCCCGTGGTGATTACGACCGCGAGCACGATCAGCCAGATTCGCTCGCGAAGCGTCTCCACATAGCGCTTCAGCCCCTGCTGCTCGGTAGGGGCGCGCAGCCACTCGTTGTTGCTATCGGGCTTAGCCAAGTCGTGATCCGATTGAGGGCACGAATCCATCGTTGCATCGTGCTTGAACGCCGGCAGCCCCCGACAGCCAGGCGAGCAACGCGAGATTCACCCGTCCGCAGTGCGCGATCTTACAGGCTCCAGGGGCGACTTCCGGCACCTTGGCGGCCACTGGTGCGACGAGTCGGAAGTCCCGGTAGAACTCGCGGTTTGCGCATCGCCGTCTACACGGACTACGCCTACACCCGCGACGGGGAGGCGGTCTTCGCCGAGCGCGCCTTCGCGTTGTTCCTCGGCAGCCTCGCCGAACGACTCGACCAGGTCGTGATCGCCGGTCGCCTCCGCCCCGGCGGCGAGCGGGCGCGGTACCGGCTGCCCGCAGCGATCGAGTTCGTCGCTCTGCCCTACTACGAGAGCCTCGCCAGCCCCCTGGGAGCGGCGCGGGCGATGGCCCGGTCGCTGACCCGCTTCTGGCGGGCCCTCGACCAGGTCGAGGGCTGCTGGTTGCTGGGCCCGCACCCGCTGGCGCTGGCCTTTGCCGCGATCGCGGCGCTCCGCGGCAAGCGCATCTTCCTCGGGGTGCGGCAAGACCTTCCCGCCTACGCCGAGAGCAGGCATCCCGGCCGGCCGTCCTTCCTGGTCGCCGCCCGGCTGCTCGACGCTGCCTGGCGCCGTCTGGGCAGACGCTGCCCGACGGTGGTCGTCGGTCCGGCGCTGCGGCGCCGCTACGCGAGCTCGGCGAGCCTGCTCGAGATCGCAGTTTCCCTGGTCGAATCCGAGGAGGTCGCGACCCCCGAGCAGGTGGCCTCCCGAGACTACGGCGGCGAGCTGGTCGTGCTCAGCGTCGGCAGGATCGACGAGGAGAAGAATCCGCTGGCGCTTGCCGAGTTGCTCGCCCGGCTGCGCGCCGATGACCCGCACTGGCGCCTGGTGGTCTGCGGCGAGGGGGCGATGGAGTCCGCCCTGGCGGCGAGGCTGAGCGAGCTCGGGGTCGCCGAGCATGCCGAGCTGCGCGGCTACGTCGCCTTCGACCAGATGCGGGAGATCTACCGGTCCAGCCACGCGCTGGTCCACGTCTCGCGCACGGAGGGACTGCCCCAGGTGATCATCGAGGCGCTTGCCGCCGGCTTGCCGGTGGTCGCAACCGACGTCGGCGGGGTGGGGGAGGCGGTCGGGCACGCGACCGTGCTGGTGGGCGTGGACGACCTCGATTCGACGCTCATCGCGCTGAAGCGGATAGCCGCAGAGCCCGAGCTGCGGCGTTCCTTGACCACGGCCGGGATCGCCTATGCCCACGAGCACACCACCTCCGCCGAGGTCGAGCGGGTGGCCGAGTTCTTCGGCGCTGCAGGGGATCGAAGCTAGGCGTTACAAGGCGGGGGCGACGTCCGCGAGCTTCGCGAACACGGCCCAGCGCTGGGCGGCGCTGTAGAGCGGGTGACAGGCGGTCAGCACGAGCCGCTCGTAGCCGACATCGTTGACGATCTCGACCTGGCTGGGCTCGACGATCTCGTGCTTCTGGACGACGTAGGTGAAGGTCGCGTAGGGCATCTCGACGACGATCTCGTCGCCGTCGGCGATCTCGTTGATCTTGTTGAAGGGTGCGCCGTAGGTGGTGCGGTGGCCGGCGACCCCGATCGTGCGGCCCTGCCCGGGCAGTGCCGTCTCGGGGTAGCGGCCGGGCCCCTTCTGCAAAGTGGCGGTGTCGGTGCCCTCGACGATCACCGATTCGACCCCGGCGGACGGGATCTCGAGCCTGCCGACCCCCTCGCCGGTGTCGGCCTCCTCGGAGAAGATCCTGGCGAGCTGCTCGAGCTGCTTGCGCTGCGCGGCGGAGAGCCGGCCCGATGAATCGCGCTGCAGCGGCTCGACGTCTTCGCGGGCGAAGAAGGAGCGCTCGAGGTCGTCGAGGGAGTCCTCGGCGCGGCCCTGCTGGATCGAGCCGTAGACGGTCGACAGTGGCTCCTGCCAGAGCAGGGTCATGGCGACATCGACCAGGATCACGATCCCGGCCGTGATCAGGGCGACCGAGAAGATGTGCAAAACCCTGCGCATGCTGCGGCTACATGATCGCCTAAGCGCCCGACGGGTGACGCGTGCGAGACTTGCGCCCGCCGATGGCCGACGACCAGCATCCCCGGATCGCCTCCTACCAGGCGGACCCGCAGCAGGTGGAGCGGGTGCTGCTGCTGTACTCCGGCGGCCTCGACACCTCGGTGATGCTGCACTGGATCCAGCAGCGCTACGGCGCCGAGGTCGTCACCCTGACGGTCGACCTCGGCCAGCCCGGCGAGGACTGGGAGAGCGTGCTCACCAAGGCGCGCGACCTCGGCGCGATCGAGGCGGTCGTCGCCGACGCGCGCGAGGAGTTCGCCGAGGACTACGTGCTTCCCGCGATCCGCGCGAACGCGCTCTACGGTGGCGGCTATCCGCTGTTCACGGCGCTGGCGCGGCCGCTGATCGCGAAGCTCGCGGTCGAGCAGGCGCGCGCCAGTGGCTGCGACACGATCGCCCACGGCTGCACCGGCAAGGGCAACGACCAGGTGCGCATCGACGCCACGATCGCGACCCTCGACCAATCGCTGAAGGTGCTGGCGCCGGTGCGCGAGTGGCAGATGGGCCGCGAGGAGGAGATCGCCTACGCGCGCGAGCACTCGATCCCGCTGAAGGGCGGCGTCGCCGCTGCCCCCTACTCGATCGACGACAACCTCTGGGGCCGTTCCTCGGAGGGTCGCTCGATCGAGAACCTCGACGAGCCCCCGCCGGACGACGTCTTCACCCTGGTCACCCGGCCCGAGGAGGCGCCTGACGAGCCCGAGCTGGTGCGGATCGGGTTCGAGCAGGGCAGGCCGGTCTCGGTCGACGGCGAGGCGCTCGAGCTGGTCGAGCTGATCGAGCGCGTCGGCGAGATCGGCGCCCGTCACGGCGCCGGCATCGTCGATCACATCGAGGACCGGATCGTCGGGCTCAAGGTCCGCGACATCTACGA
>Ga0183260_10000690_pt1 | contig 28683 bp, 24 predicted proteins | sample AntDrymUQ4972206_2_FD_129768 | JGI IMG/M metagenome (GOLD analysis project Ga0183260, IMG submission 129768) | Polar desert sand microbial communities from Dry Valleys, Antarctica - metaG UQ497 (22.06) (version 2) (version 2) | ecosystem: Environmental > Terrestrial > Soil > Desert | place...
AGTCTCCATCGTCTGGATTCCGTTGGCGCGTTCGAGTGGAAGCCGGATATCAGCGAAATAGGCCAGACGCATCAGAAGAAATGCCAAAAATGCCAAGAATGCCAGGAATGCCAGGAATGCTGCACTCTCTACCGCACCCTGTAGAACGAATTGCGATCCGTGAAGTAGCGGTACACGAGTGCGGGCCCCTCCCTGGGGAGAGTCACGAAGACATCGTACGCGTTCTGGCGCAGGTGGAGGCGCTGGCGGTCCATCAGGCCGGCGCCGAAGAGTGCCATCAGGCCGATGTTCCACCAGATGGCCAGGACACCTGCGGCAAGCGCGGCTTTCCGTGCGGCGCCGCCTGGCAGGAAGGAGAGGAGGGCGGCGAGCCCCACGACGAAGAGGATCGTGGCGCTGACGAAGCGGCGCTGGCCGAAGGCACCGGCCACCGTCCAGGATTCGACGCTGCCGATGACATAGACCTGCAGCACGAGCATGAGGAGCATGCACCCCCCGATCTGGCGCACCTGCCCGGCCGGCAGGCCGGCCATTCCGTGCCCGCCGGTGACGACCCGCGGCGAACGGATCCAGAGCAGCACGAGACCGGCAACCGCAAGCAGGGCGAGCGGGGTCCAGGCGAACAACCCGTGACGCGGCGAGGTGAGGACCTCGATCGCGTGCGGCGCCGTCCACGACATCTTCCGTATCACGAGTTGTGACGGCCCGAAACGGCCGTTCAACGACCAGTACGCCAGCAGCTGCGGTGTGTACGCCACGACGAATGCACCGACCCCCGCCGCAAGCGCGGCAATGCGGGCGCGCACGGCAATCCCCTCGCGCTTCCTGAGGGACAGCATGTAGTCGACTGCCGGCCCGAGCGCGTACAGGATGTCCTGCTCGCGCACCATCGTCATCAGCGCCGCCGCCGCCCCCAGCGCCGCCAGGTCCGGAACCGTCCACCGCGTCCGCACGTGCAGCCAGATGCTGACGAACAGCGCAACAGCGAACGCGGAGCATGCGTGCGCAAAGGCCGGTGCGATATACATGTAGAACAGAAGCGGGGTGCCGAACCACACGGCAAGTCCCGGCAGGAGGCCGGTTCCCGTCAGCCGCTTCGCCGCGGAGATCGACAGCACCAGCCCGGCAAACGCATACGTCGCGGATCCGTAAGCGGCAGCCGCCATGTAAGGACGGCCGTATCCGTCGGCAGCCACCTCGGAGCCGGTTGCGCGGCGGACACGGATGGCGATATCGGCAACGGCGTAGAACGGGGCCCACATCAACGCCGCGCCAATCGTCCCGAAGTTCTCGCGAAGGCCTGTGGGGGTCAACGGTTCCAGGAACGTGGCGTGGAATCCACTCGTGGCCGCCACACCGCTGTCGAAGAAGTGGCGGTATTCGTTCTCGAAGGAGACGTCCCGATCGAACCAGAGCGACCGCAGGTACGCGAAATACTGGATCTCGTCGGAGGCATAGACCCGCGGCGTCACCGCCGGGAGCGAGATCACGAACAGCACCGCCAGGACCAGGTACTCGCGGGGCGTCAGGGTCAGGAAACGGATCGTGACGGGCAAACTCACCATTATCGCAGGGTGAGGGTCACGTACTTCACCAGCTGCACCAGGTTGAATCCGGCGTGGCTCACGACCGGCGCGATGACGCTCCGGCGTTTCCAGTACACCCAGCCCCACGCCGCTCCCAGGAGCCCGGTGGCGATGGCGGCGGCATACCCCTGGTCCACGTGCCCGAGGCCGAACACCGCACTGAACAGCACGATGCCGACCGCCGCACCCCCAAGGTACTGGTCGAATCGCCGGATGATGAACGCGCGCTGCACCTCCTCGCGCACACCCCCGGCCAGCATGACCACCACAGCGAAGATCGCCGCGTCGCGGGGAGTCTGGAGCATCCGCCCAAACGGGTTCACCGGAACGTTGTGCAGCTCCGGCGCGATGGCCAGGATGGTGCCGAGCACGAGCACCACCAGCAGGAACGCCCCCGGGATCAGCGCGAGCCCGAGGAGCACCTCGCGTGCGGGCCGTCTCTGGCCCAGCAGGAACTCGCCGACAGGTTCCCGGTGCGTGCGCAGGAAGAAGAACACCAGACCCAGCACCAGCACCATATCGATGAGCGACATGGCGACAATGAACCCCGGCGACCATTCCCCTGCCGCATCACGGGGCCGCATACCCATGCCTGTCAGCCCCGCGACGACGAGAATCTGGGTGGGGAAGCCGGAGCAGAGCACCACTTCCATCAGCGCTCCGATGCGCTCGAAAGGGAGGATGCGGCGCCGGGGCGCGGCCGGTGGAAGCTCTGGCGGAGGGGCGCCGGCCTGGGCGACCGACGTGAGCTCCTGTGCCGGGTCGAGCACAGGAGCACTGTATCATTCGGCACGGTCCCCTGCCCTTCCGCGTCTTCCAGCGCGAATGAAAGTCAGTCATCCGGCAGCCGAACGGCTTATATCGTGTAATCCTTACCTGCGCAGTGTTAATCTTGCCGGGTGAATGTGAGTCATGAGGAAGCCACTGAAGAGAGAGGGACCGCCGGCCAGCCTGCAGGCGAACGGGTCCTGATTGTCGAAGACGATCACGCGACCCGGGAGGGGCTGGCCGAACTCGTCCAGACCTGGGGATTTCAGACCGAGGAAGCAGCCGACGGCGACGAAGGGCTGCGCAAGGTCACCAGCTTCCGTCCCGCGATCATCGTCAGCGATCTCATCATGCCGCGTTCCGGCGGCATGGAGCTGCTGCGGGCACTCAAAGATCAGCTGTCGGACATCACCCTCATCCTCCTGACGGCCCAGGGCACCGTCGAGACCGCGGTCGAGGCGATCAAGGAAGGGGCCTACGATTACCTGAACAAACCGGTCGATCCGCAGCGGCTCCACATCCTGCTCCGGAAGGCGGTCGAGCGCCAGGACACACTGCGGGAAGTGCGGCACCTGCGCCGCCAGCTGCGTGAAGCGGGCACCTTCGGCCGCATCGTCGGCAACAGCCCCAGCATTCGCACCATCTACCGCGTCATCGAGCAGGCGGCCCCCACGCTGGCCTCGGTCCTGATTTCGGGCGAGTCCGGCACCGGCAAGGAGCTGATCGCCCAGACGGTTCACGAGCTCAGTCCCCGCTCGGCGTTCCCGTTTGTCGCGATCAACTGTGCGGCCATTCCGGAAACGCTGCTCGAGAGCGAGATTTTCGGCCACGAGAAGGGGGCGTTCACCGGCGCGCACGATCGGCGCACCGGCGTATTCGAGCTCGCCCACCGCGGAACGATTTTCCTGGACGAGATCGCCGAGATGGTTCCGGGGACCCAGGTGAAACTGCTGCGCGTGCTCCAGGAGCGCACCTTCCGCCGCCTGGGCGGGCGCCAGGAGCAGACCGTGGACGTGCGCATCATTGCCGCGACGAACGTGAATCCGATGGAAGCGGTGCGCACCGGCAAGCTGCGGGAGGATCTGTTCTACCGGCTGAACGTGTTTGCGATCGAGCTGCCTCCGCTGCGCGATCGCAAGGAAGACATTCCCCTCCTCGCGCATCACTTCCTGACCGAGTTCAACGCCCGGAACGGCAAGGCGGTGCGCGCTGTCGATCAGGATGCGCAGTATCTGCTCGCGCACTACCCGTTTCCCGGCAACATCCGCGAGCTGCGCAACGTCATGGAGCGCGCGACGATCCTGGCCGAAGGGGACTTCATCGAACCGAAGCACCTTCCGCCCACGCTGGTCGCCAAGGGGGAGGAAACGCTCCCCACCGTCACGTTTTCACCCGGGACGACGGTGGATGAGGCGGAGCGGCGGCTGATCGTGCTGACGCTCGATCATACGAGGAACAACAAGACACGCGCGGCCGAGATCCTCGGCATCAGCCTCAAGACCCTGCACAACAAGCTCAATCGGATGCGCGAGCAGTTCGGCGAACGCCGGCGGGACGCGGCCGAGAAGCGGGGGTAGAGCTCTCGAGTGAGCATCAAAGCCAAGCAGGTCGCCGGGGTGACCACGCTGGTGATCGCGGTGGTTGCCGTCCTCAGCGGCTACTACCTCAGCAGCCTGTCCTACGTCCTGCTCGAGGAAACCGCATCCCGCGCCGAGCTCCTCTCGAAGGCCACTTACCAGCGCGCGTTTCAGGTGGTTGGCGACGGTCCCCGGGAACCTTACGCCGCTCTCCGCGGCGACGGCGGCATCAGGTCCATCCTCGATTCGAGCATCGGGTACTCCAAGGGTGTCACGTACGCCGCCATCGTGAACGCGGAGGGGATTGCTGTCGCCAGCGCCCCTGCCAGCCGTGAAGGGACCCACCTCGACGAGCAGAAGGACTTCGCGGAGATCGTCACTGCGGGTCCGATTGCCCGCCTGCTGGCCATCAACTCCGACGAGACGTTCGAGTACACCCAGCCGCTGCTCGTGGGGACGGAGCAGCTGGAGCAGTTCGGCTCGATCCGGATTGGCGTCTCGACGCTGCTCGTCCGGTCCGAGCTGCGCTCGGCGATGCATCGGGCGATCACTGTTGTCATATTCGCCCTGGTGCTGTCGTCCCTCGTGGCGATCATGCTCGCGCAGTGGATGCTGCGCCCGATCCACGTCATCCAGAGCGGCCTGAGCCGGCTCGGGCGCGGCGATCTGGACGTCAGGCTCGACCTGCCCGAGCAGGAGTTCCAGGACCTCGGCAGTTCGTTCGAGGCTGTCAGCGCGCAGCTGGCCGCCCTTGGTAAAGGGGGTGGCGACGGCTCAACGCTGAGCTCACGTGAAGGGGCGGACTACCAGTCCGTCATGGAGAGCCTCGAAGACGCGGTGGCGCTCTTCTCGCCGCAGGGAGAGGTGATTTTCACCAACGCGGCGATGCGCGCAATCGGCATCGCGGAGCTGCCCGGGACCCACCCCGTCCGGCAACTGGTCGATCGGACCCTCTCCACAGGCAAGTCGACCGGTCCGCTGTCGGTGGCCGTGCCCCGGGGCCTTCCGGCGGAGGCGGGGATCGAGGGGGGCAACGGGCCTGCACCCGATACGGGGGCTGAATCCGACGCGGACTCCGAGCGGCTCCTGATGTGTCACGCGATCGAAGACACGAACCGCAAGTTCCTTGGCGCCATGCTCGTCGCCAGGAACGTCGGCTACCTGAACCAGGTGCAGTCCACCCTCAACTACTCGCGAAAGGCGGCGGCGCTCGGCCGGCTGCTTGCTGGTGTGGCCCACGAGGTGAAGAACCCCCTCAACGCCATGACGATCCACCTGGAGCTGCTGAAGCAGAAGCTCGGGGTGCTGCGCGAACCGATGGTGATGGCAGGGCCGGGAGGGGGGCCCGGCAAGACGCTCGACCTCACGAAGCACGTGACAATCATCTCGAGCGAGATCAAGCGGCTCGACGAGGTCATCGCCGGCTTCCTGAAGTTCGCGCGCCCCGAGGAGCTCAATCTCCAGCCGATTCTGCTGAATCAGGTGATTCACGATGTCGTGATGACGATTGGCCCGGAAGCACACCGCCGGCGGGTGGCGGTGCGCGAGGAGTCGCTGCGGATGCTTCCCCCCATCAACGGGGATCAGGGCATGCTCGTCCAGGCGGTGTTGAATCTGGCGATCAATGCGTTGCAGGCGATGCCGGAAGGGGGTACTCTGCGCCTCGGCTGCAAGCCGGCCACGCGCCACCGCGTGGAGCTGTTCGTGGAGGACACGGGAATCGGCATCGAGCCGGAGAATCTGCCGCGCATCTTCGATCTCTACTTCACGACGAAAGAGAAGGGGAGCGGCATCGGCCTCTCGATGGTCTTCCGCATCGTCCAGCTCCACGACGGGGAAGTCGAAGTGCAGTCCACGCCGGGCCGGGGCACGAGGTTTCGGGTGATGTTCCCGCAGGCGTGACGGGAGGGGCGGCTGAGTTGGGGCGTCAAGCGTAGAATGGAGGAACACATGCGCAGGCTGGCCCTGGTTCTGGTCCTCGGTATTGGTGCGTTCGGCTGCGGCACCACCCGGGCGGCGGCGCCGCTCGAACGCCCGCTGCTCATCGTGCCCCCTCCTCCGCCGCGGATTGTGGAGGCCCCGCCTGTCGCATCGGTTGCACGTCCCGACCCCGAACCGGAGATTGAGCCCGTTCCCCCTCTACAGCCGGAAACCCGTGTCCCCCCGGCCAGACCCCGCGCGGCGTCCCCCCGGGAGCTCCCGCCGAAAGAGGCTCAGAAGCCGGAGGTCAAGCACGACGTTGCCGTCGTTGATCCAGCCGCTGCCGAGCCCCCGGCGCCTCCGGCGCCCGCGCCGTTGCTCCGCACACCGGCGACCGCCGATCCAGCGGCCGCGGAGCGCCAGATTCGCGACACACTCGACAAAGCGAGGAAGGTGCTCAACTCGGTTGACTACGGGCGGCTGAGCGATTTGCGGAAGAAGGCCTACCTCGAGGTGCAGGATTTCATCACCGAGGCGGAAGCTGCCATCAAGGCCTCCAATTTCGAGCTCGGCCGCGAGCTCGCGGACAAAGCCGAGAAGTTCGCGCGCGAGCTTCAGGCACGGAGCGTCTCCCTCCCGGGCCGCGCCCTTCCCACACTCGGGGGGGAACTCCCCCGCGGGGAAGTCCCTGGCCCCGCTCGGGCTGTGGCGGCGGTGTCGTGGTTCAACGGCTGAAAATAGGTCATTGAGAAGAACTCCAGACCAGCATTCAGTTTTCTCCACATATAGCGGCTGAGCTCAACAAACTACACTACATCTGGTAGAATCTGCCCTTGACACCGCAATGTGACGGGGATAGATTTCCGCCCCACCGTGAATTTGTCGCTTCCGTTTCAATTCGTGATCGTTCCGGGATTCCGGCCGCCGAGGCGTCCGTGATTCCTGTGCGGAGGACGTATGCAGAAGGCCGCTGCCGCAAGCTCGAGCGTAGACCCGGGCGTACCCATCGATTCCACCAGCCCCCAGGTCGTGGCCCGGGCACCGGGAACGGCCCCTGCGGGGGTGACGGGGCTCGAATTCGAACGGTTCTTCAGTCGGGAAGGACTCGATCCGTTCGACGAGGTCGAGTGGGAGATGCGGTCGGCGGTCATCGGCAACGAGAAGGGGGAGGTCGTCTTCGAACAGCGCGACGTGGAGATCCCGCGCTTCTGGTCGCAGCAGGCCACCAACATTGTCGTGTCGAAGTACTTCCGCGGGCAGGTGGGAACCCCTGAGCGCGAGCGCAGCGTGAAGCAGCTCATCGGACGCGTTGTCGAGACGATCACCGGATGGGCGCGGAACCAGCAGTACTTTGCCGGGGAAGACGATCTGCAGGCCTTCAGCGACGACCTGAAGCACCTGCTGGTCTACCAGAAGGCGGCTTTCAACAGCCCTGTCTGGTTCAACGTCGGCTTCGAGAAGGCGCCCCAGTGCTCCGCCTGCTTCATCAATTCGGTCGAGGACACGATGGAGTCGATCCTCGGCCTGGCGAAAACCGAAGGGATGCTGTTCAAGTTCGGGTCCGGCACGGGGTCGAACCTGTCGGCGATCCGTTCCTCGCAGGAACTGCTCGCGGGAGGCGGCACGGCGTCAGGCCCGGTGTCCTTCATGAAGGGCTTCGACGCGTTCGCCGGGGTCATCAAGTCGGGCGGGAAGACCCGCCGCGCGGCGAAGATGGTCATCCTGAACGCCGATCATCCCGACATCGAAGAGTTCATCAACTGCAAGGTCGAGGAAGAGAAGAAGGCCTGGGCTCTCATCGACGCCGGGTACGACGGCTCGTTCACGGGGCCGGCGTATGCATCGGTCTTCTTCCAGAACTCGAACAACAGCGTACGGGTGACCGACGAGTTCATGCGCGCGGTCCTGGACGACGGGGAGTGGACGACAAGGGGGGTGCGCGACGGGGCCCCGATGGGCACGTACAAGGCGCGGAACCTGATGCGCCAGATTGCGGAAGCCACGCACATCTGCGGGGATCCGGGGATGCAGTTCGACACGACGGTGAACGACTGGCACACCTGCCCCAACACGGCCCGGATCAATGCGAGCAACCCCTGCTCGGAATACATGTTCCTCGACGACACGGCTTGCAACCTGGCGTCGATCAACCTCATGAAGTTCCTGAACGATGCGGGGGAGCTCGACCCGGTGGGCTTCGAGGCCGCGTGCCGGACGCTCCTGACGGCGCAGGAGATCCTCGTCGACAACTCGAGCTACCCGACCACGGCAATCACCAGGAACAGCCACGACTACCGTCCGCTCGGGCTGGGCTACGCCAACCTCGGTGCCCTGCTCATGTCCAAGGGGCTGCCGTACGACAGCGACGCCGGCCGTGACTATGCGGGGGCCATCACGGCGCTCATGCACGGCGCCGGCTTCGCGCAGTCCGCGAAGATTGCGCGCGACCATGGCGGCCCGTTCGCCGGCTACGCGCAGAACCGCGAGCCGTTCCTGCGGGTGATGCGGAAGCATCGCGCCGCCCTGAAGGACATCGACCGGACGCACGTGCCCGACGAGCTGATCCGCGCCGCGCGTGACGTGTGGGACGAGGTGCTGGAGCTCGGCACCGAGCACGGCTTCCGGAATGCGCAGGCCACCGTGCTGGCGCCCACCGGAACCATCGGCTTCATGATGGATTGCGACACGACAGGCGTGGAGCCGGACATCGCGCTGGTCAAGTACAAGAAGCTCGTTGGCGGCGGCCTGATGAAGATCGTCAACGGCACGGTGCCGATGGCGCTGCAGAAGCTCGGATATACCGCGCAGCAAATCAAGGAGATCGTCGAGTACATCGACGAGAACGACACGATCGAGGGGTCCCCGCACATCAAGGATGCGCACCTGCCGGTGTTCGACTGTGCCTTCAAGCCCGCGCGGGGGGTGAGGTCGATCCACTACATGGGTCACATCAAGATGATGGGGGCCACCCAGCCCTTCCTGTCCGGCGCCATCAGCAAGACGGTCAACGTTCCGAAGGACGCGACGGTCGAGGAGATCCAGCAGGCCTACATCGATTCGTGGCGCATGGGGGCCAAGGCGGTCTCGATCTACCGTGATGGCTCCAAGCGCACCCAGCCGCTCAACACGGCGCGCGACAAGGGGGCGGGCCCTGCGGAACAGGCCGCCGCGAAGCCGGCACGCCGGCGGCTTCCGGACGAGCGCCACGCCCTCACCCACAAATTCGATATCGCCGGGCACGAGGGATACATCACGGTGGGCCTGTTCGAGGACGGCCAGCCGGGGGAGATCTTCCTCGTGATGGCCAAGGAAGGCTCGACGATCTCCGGTTTTGCCGACGCGTTCGCCCAGGCGATCAGCTACGCCCTGCAGTACGGCGTGCCGCTGCAGGATCTCGTCGACAAGTTCAGCCACGTCAGGTTCGAACCCTCCGGCATGACGAGGAACCCCGACGTCCGGTTCGCGAAGTCGATCGTCGACTACATCTTCCGGTGGATGGCCTCGAAATTCCTGTCGCAGGATGCGCAGTTCCGGGCCGGCGTGAACGTGAGCGACGTCCTCGTCACGTCGCCCGAGCAGCTGCCGCTCGACGTGGCGGCTGCGGCGGGGGCCTCGGCCACGGCGGCAATCTCCAGCAAGACGATGTCGTCGTTCGCAGCGATCCAGAACCAGGAAGATGCCCCGCCGTGCTCGACATGCGGGTCGATCATGGTGCGCAGCGGATCCTGCTACAAGTGCTCGAACTGCGGCACGACCTCGGGGTGCGCGTAGCGCACGCGTTCCCCCGGGTGGCTCATACGGCGGGGCGTCAGCCCCGCCGCCCAACCATCCTCGGCACAAGAGCACTTCTCACGGCACGCCGGCTGCCGTCCTGATACCCGCCTCGTCGAGAAACGCTCCGATCGCCCGCTCGATCCGCTTTCCGTCGACACTGCTCGCCTCGACGTGCCCGCCGCGCACCTCGATCAGACGCTTCCTGCCGGGAGCCGCCTCGAACAGCTGGCGCGCATGGTCGGGCGGCACCACTTCATCCTCGGGACTGTGGAGCAACAGGATCGGAGCCGACACACCCTGGATCTTTCTCAGCGACTCGAACGGATGGCGCATCAGCAGCCGCACGGGCAGGAACGGATACCGCTGCCTGGCGATGTCGACCATCGATGCCGGCGCGCCCTCGATGATGACCGCCGCGATCTCCACGCGCGAAGCGAGATCGATCGCCACGGCGCCGCCCAGCGACCATCCGTAAACGACGATTCGCGAGGCGGAGATGCGCCGGTGCTCGCGCAGATAGTCGTACGCGGCGCGCGCATCCGCCAGCAGCCCGGCCTCCGACGGCGTGCCTTCCACCCCGCCAAAGCCGCGATATTCAGGTGCGAGGACGTCGAGCCCGATGTTCCTCAGGAGCTCGTAGTGGGAGATGTTGACCACTGACGCGACAGTGGACGGGTTCCCGTGCAGATAGAGCGCCCACGGGCGTTCCTCCGCATCCCCCTGCTGCATGACCCACGCGAACTGCCGCGCCGAGTCCGCGCGCGGAATGGTGACCTGCTCGTACGGAAAGGGGGGCCGGGCGGGCCCCAAGGTCTGAACCGCCTGGAAGACCATCTGCCCTTCGTGCACCATCAGCCAGAGAGCGGCGCCCACATATCCGGTCGCGGCCACCCCCAGAAGCACCAGCAGGACGCGCAGCGGGCGGGGGCGCCATCTCGGGACCTTCCGCCGCTCGGGCCCGGTGTATTTCGGCGAGCGCCAGATCATCGACAGTCCAGATCCGCGCGTGCGCGCCACATGCAGGGACGATTATAGGCGGGAGGGGCTCTCCTTCGCGGAGGGAGGCCTGGCGGCGCCGATAAGCCTTGACGATCGAACTGCGCACGTGCACAATCTGGCGTCCTTCGCGAGAGCCATGCATCAAGCTGGCGACTCGGCCCCTCGTGTCCCTGGAGGTTCTCGATGTCACAGAAGCCATCCGGTTTCAATCGGCGTCAGTTTTTTGCCCGTTCCGCGGCCGCAGCCGGCGCCGGCACGTTGAGCGGCGGCGTTCTGGAGGGGCTCGTTGCAAGAGCGGCCTACGCCGAGGGCCCGAAGGGGCGCCGCGGGACCGTTGGCTACGGCCGCCTCTCGCCCGCCGGCGACGATCTCTCGCTCCCTCCAGGCTTTCACTACCGCGTGATCAGCAACGAGGGGGACCCGATGGACGACGGGTTTCCGACCCCGAAAGCCATGGACGGGATGGCGGCGTTCCCGCTGCCGAATGGAAACGTGCTGCTGGTCCGGAACCACGAGGACAGCCAGGCCGGTTCGGTGTTCCGTCCCCGGCCGTCAGGCAGTACATCGACGAGCGCGGGAATCCTGAACGATGTGCTCGAGACAGACTTCGGACCCCGGGCCTTCGCGTACGACGCCTATGCCGGCGGCGGGACCACGACGCTCGAGGTCGAACCACATGGGCAGCGGCGTCTCGTCCGGCAGTACTGGAGCCTGGTCGGAACACTGCGCAACTGCGCCGGCGGCCCGACTCCATGGGGAAGCTGGCTCACGTGTGAGGAGTCGCTCGAGAGCCGATCGGCCGCGAGCTTCGCAGAGGATCACGGCTACATCTTCGAGGTGCCGCTGGATACGGTGCCGGGGACGCCGGCGCAGCCTGTCGCGCTGCGGCACCTGGGAAGATACAGCCATGAGGCCGTTGCCGTGGATCCCGCCACCGGGATCGTGTACGAAACCGAGGATCAAGGGGACGGATCGGGGTTCTACCGGTTCGTTCCATCCGTGAAGCCGACGCGGCCGGGCGACCTCGCCACGACGAGCGGTGTCTTGCAGATGCTCAAGATCGCGGGCGCACCGCAGTATGAGACCGCCATCAACCAGGCGGTTGGCACTGTGCTGCCCGTGGAGTGGGTGACGATCACCAATACGGATCCAATCCCGGTAAGCTCCACCGCACTCGGTCCTACTCTCTCTGCCGTCTTCGTCGAGGGGTTCGCTGCAGGGGGGGCACGGTTCCGCCGCCTGGAAGGCTGCTGGGAAGCCAACCGGCGGATCTTCTTCGTCTCGACCAATGGCGGCAACATGGGCTTCGGGCAGGTCTGGATGTACGATCCGGTCGCCGAGACGCTTACCTTGCTGGTGGAGTCCCCCAGCCACGAGGTCTTCGATGGACCGGACAACATCTGCACGAGCCCTCGTGGCGGTCTGATGGTCTGTGAAGACGCCGGCGGCGCGCAGTTCCTGCGCGGCATCACCCCGTCGGGCCACATTTTCGATTTTGCCCGGAACCTGCGGAACACCTTGGAATTCGCCGGCGCCTGCTTCAGCCCGGACGGGCAGACGCTGTTCGTCAACCTTTACGGGCGCGGGACGGTGCGGACGACACAGCCCTACAGGAGTGCCGTCCAGATACCGGTCGGGCCCGAGCGCTTCGAACGGGCGGCAACAGTGGCAATCTGGGGTCCCTGGCGGGCCGGGCCGCTCTGATCTTCAGCTCCCCGGCTGAGTAGATGGCTCCGATGTGTGCGGTGGACCAGGGGGGCGCCCCACCCGCCGCGCACCCTCGCGAGCACCGTGACCACACGCTGACCCGCGCGCTGGCATGGCTGCTCTCCCGCAGCCGCGTGTGCGGCGGACTAGACTGGGCCATGCGCGCAAAGCGTGCGGGTTACGCGCTTGCGGCCCTGGCCCTCATCCTCCTCGCCGCCTTCATCTTCGTCCGGATGGTCCTCGGCTCCGATGCCGTACGAACGACGATGGAGGTGCAGCTGGCCGCCCGGCTGGGGCAGCCCGTCCGGATTGGCGCCGCAAGGGCGGTGCTCTTTCCACGTGTCGCCGTCGATCTCGACGACGTGGCGATTGGCTCACCGGCGGCAGTGAGGCTCGGAACGGTGCGGATGGTGACCGGTCTTCGCGGGCTCCTCTCACGGACCATCGTGGACGCGGAAGTCATCGTCATGGACAGCCGCATCACGCTGCCGCTGCCGTTCCCGCTGATCCCCGCGGGTGACCCTTCCGCCACCCCTGCGGCAGCCGGCGGCACGTTCACGGTGCAGTCAGTACGGCTGCTGTCCCTCCAGAACATCACGCTCGGGTCGGAAGGGGGCGAGGTGCTCGTGGACCTCGAATCCTCCATAGAAGGCGATCGGCTCGAAATCTCACGCCTGACGGCGCGGGCGGGGAATACCACGATCGAGGGGACGGGGGAGCTGACCAGCATCGAGCGGCTGCAGGGGCGGCTCGAGGCACGCATCGAAGTGCTCGATCTCGCGGAGCTCCTCGCGATCGCGTCGGCGCTCACGGGGGGCGGGCCCGCTGGGGAGAAGGCCCGCGGCGGCCATGAAGCGGACCCCATGCGGATGGACGTTGCGTTGACGGCTGCACGAGGACGGTTCGGCACCTATGAGTTCGATGACCTGTCGGCGCGGGTCGGGATCGTCCCCGCTCGAGTCCTGCTCGAGGAGGTGTCCGTCAGGATCTTCGGCGGGAGCCTGCACGGGGGAGTCGACGTCGATCCATCGGGCCGGGCGCCGCGCCTGCGGATGACCGGCCGGTTCGAGGGGCTGGACGTCGCCCGGCTGCTGGAACGGGAGGCGGGGGGGTCGGGTGTCACCGGGCGGGCCGGCGGAACCCTGTCGATCACGGCCACAGGAGCGGACGCCGACGCGTTGATGCGCAGCGCACGGGGGAACGTCACGGCAGCGGTCACCAATGGAACGATCCAGGGCATGGATATGGTGCGTGCTGTCGTGCTGGCGTTCGGCAGGCCGTCCGGCGCTCCCCCCGAGGGGACAGGGTCCGTCTTCACACGGCTGGGAGGGACGTTTACGCTGGCCGGAGCTTCGGTGAGCTCGGAGAACCTGGCGCTCGAATCACGCGACTTCGACATGGCCGGAGCTGCCACCGTGAACCTCGTCACGGGCGCCGTCAAGGCGACGGCAAACGTGGTCCTGTCGCCGGAGCTCACGGCCCAGGCCGGCACCGACCTCCGCCGCTACGCCGGGGAGGACGGCCGGGTCGTCGTGCCGGCCACGATCAGCGGAACGCTCGAACGCACACGAATTTCGCTGGACATCGCGGCGGCCGCCAAGCGGGCGATCGGGAACGAGCTGCGCCGCCGGACGAAGTCTCTGCTCGACGATCTGTTCCGCAGGCCCGGAGAGCGGTGAACCGTCGCTTCAGCGGCGCGCCGCCAGGATCCGGGCGAACTCCTCGTACTGGTCGGTTGCCACGAACTCGACGCCTGCGGCAACGGCGGCCTTCCACCGCGCCTCCGCGGCGCTGAGCGAGCCGAAGTTGTAGCTTTCGGTCCAGCCGGGCGCCTCCCCGGGAGGGTGGCCGTTCAGGGTGTAGAACCGAATCCAGAGGCCCAAGCCGTGCGCACGGGAGACCAGCGACTGCAGCCGGCGCTCATCTTCCGGTGTCCATGCGCCGGCCTTGGCCTGTCCTCCCTGCTCGACCACCGCCCAGGAGAAGTTCGCCCAGCGCCGGTAGTTCGTCGCGCCGGTTGGAAGCAGTGCCTCGGGCGTGGCCGATATGGCTGCGGCCGCGCGTTCCTCCGGGTTCGAGCCAGAGGGCGGGACCGGCACGACCGTTCCGAAAAGTCGCAGCCGTTCTCCGACCGGCACCTTCAGATGAAAAGTGTCCACCTGCCCCTCGCCCGCCTCCGTCAAGACGAGCAGAGGCCCTGGAACGAACGGCATGATCCGGGTGTCGTCGGCAACCCGCTCGGCCGTAGTGAGCCAGGACTCGTGCCTGCCGAGCAGGTCCCACACAGCCTGGTGATGGGCAGGCTCGTGTGTCTTGAAGTCGAGGTGCAGCACGAGGAGGGGCCACGTCTCGCGGCGGTTCTCCTTCAGCGCCTGTTCCATCATCGGCCGGACCCGGTTGAAGAAGTGCTCCTCCAGCGTGGGCTCGTTCCCGGTGAGCTTGGCTTCGTGCGAGACCACTGACCGGCCGTGCCCCTGCGCGTCGGCAGCCCACGCGACGTCCTGCTCGATGGCCAGATGATCGGCGCGCGTGGCGAGTGCCCGGTCGAGGCGATCGGTCCAGAGGCCTTTCTCCGGGTAGCAGTTGTGGGCGTGGAGCCAGACGCGCGCGCCGGGGCGCAAGGTGTCGGGAGACACAGCGGGCCCCCGCTGCAGAGCGGGAGCCGTCATGAAGAGGGCCAGCAGAAGGATCTGAAGTCGTGAAGACATAAGTTTCGGATGGAACGTGTGCAGTATCTTAACCCCGCTTGCTCAACCGCACCGTCACTGCTGAGACGTGAATCCCGCGCAGGACAGCTCAGCGTGCGCGCGGATCCATGGCACCAGGGTTGCTATTTCTGACGTGAACGTCAACGTCATGAAAACAAGGAGCAATGCATGGCCACAGCATCAATGATGGATCGGCAGTACGGCGGGCAGACAGAAGGAACCGTTGCGAAGGCGATTGAGAAGCAGACGTCCAAGCTGCCTTCCGATACATTCCTGTGGGCAGCCGTCGGGTCCATGGCGACTTCGCTGACACTGCGCCTCATGGGCAAGGATCACGTGAGCCTCTTCGTGGGTCAGTGGGCACCCACCTTCCTGATCCTCGGCCTCTACAACAAGATGGTGAAGCAGCTCGGTTCGGACCGGACCGAGAACGCCGTCTAAGCCTTGAATGGGAGCCGCCTTCGGGCGGCTCCACGGCTCCCCCCCGCCTTTCCCCCTCACGCCTGCGATACAGTAGTGGTTGTGCTGTACGCCTTGCGGCCTGCTGCCTCGCCCTGTTCAGCAACGCGCCGGTCCACGGGCTCTGCCGCGTCAGGCCAGCCCGGCCGGCCCTGCTGAGGAACAGCCCGCCGGCGCTCGGCAGTCGCCACTGTTTCCCCAACTTCCTCCAGAGGATCCGAACGACACGTGCCTTTCACTCAATTCAAGCTCAATCCCTCTCTCGTCACCGCCGTCAAGGAGCTCGGCTTCGTCCGCCCCACCACCGTCCAGGCGGAAGCCATTCCCCCTGCCGTGGAAGGGCGGGACGTCATGGCGTGCGCGCAGACCGGGAGCGGCAAAACCGCCGCCTTCCTGCTCCCCATCATCAACAGACTGATCGATCGGCCGCGTCGCACCACGAAAGCACTCGTCCTCGCCCCTACGCGTGAGCTTGCGGCACAGATCCTCGATGATTTCAACGCGCTCGCCCTCCATACGCCGGTGACCGGCGCTGCCGTCTACGGAGGGGTGGCGATGGGCCCGCAGGAGCACGCGTTCCGCAGCGGTGTCGACATCATCATCGCAACCCCCGGCCGGCTGATCGATCACATGCGCTCCGGCTACGCCAGCCTCAAGCACATCGAGCACCTGGTGCTCGACGAAGCTGATCGTATGCTCGACATGGGCTTTCTTCCGGAGATCCGCCGCATCCTCGCGCAGCTTCCCACCCGTCGTCAGACGCTCTTCTTCAGCGCGACAATGCCGGCGCCGATTGCGGTGCTCGCACGGGAGATGCTGCGCAATCCCGTTTCGATCCAGACCCAGCGGCAGTCGGCGCCAGCCTCGGGCATCACGCAGGCCGTGTATCCGGTACCGATGGAGCTGAAGGCCTCGCTCATCGTGCACCTGCTCAGCCGGAAGACGATGACGCAGGCGCTGATCTTCACGCGCACGAAGCATCGGGCGAACAGGCTTGCGGATCACCTGGTCGCGGCGGGCATCCGTGCCGAGCGCATCCACGGCAACCGGTCGCAGCCGCAACGCACCGCCGCACTGGCCGGATTCAAGAGCGGGACGTATCCCGTTCTCGTCGCGACCGACATCGCAGCGCGCGGGATCGATGTGGACGAACTCGGCCACGTGGTGAACTTCGACGTTCCACAGGCGCCGGAGGACTACATCCACCGCGTGGGCCGTACGGGCCGCGCCGAGGCGACGGGGGATGCGTTCACCTTCGTCTCGCCGGACGAGGAGAACGATTTGCGGGACATCGAGCGCGCCATAGGCCGGCGCCTGCCGCGCGTCACGGTGCCTGACTTCGACTACACGGCGCGTCCGAAGGCCCGGCTGGAGATCCCGATCGCGCAACGCATCGCCGAGATTCGCGCGCGCAAGCGCGAGGAACGCGCGCGAGCGGAGATCAACGCCGCCCGCCGATCGGCGGCGGCTCGTCGTCCGGGACATCCTCCGCGCGAAACGCGTGGTCCCGGGTCGGATCGCCCGTCCCGGCCTGGAGGGCCGCCGCGCCGTCCGGCGGGACGCGGTCGAGGTCCGCGGGGCTGAGCTCCACGTCCCCCAGCTCTTCGTCTTCCTCTTCGTCTTCCTCTTCGTCCCACCGCTGGCGGCGTTCCGCCTTGCGGCGGATGCGCACCCGGATGGCGTAGAGGGCCAGGAGCGTGACCGCCGTCCAGAGGACGAACGGGCTGGTGGCCAGGGGCACCCACCGCTCCCAGGATCGCAGCCCGGCGGCAAAGCGGCGCTCGGCCTGATCGAGCCTCTCGCCGGTCGCGCGCTCGAACGCCACCGGGAACGATCCCTCCTCGCGTTGTGCCGCCAGGATCGCTGCCGGCGCCAGGGGTCCGTGGGTGTCCATCACGTGCCGCACGAATGCGCTCGCGAGCGCGTAGGCGGTCGTCGCGTGCCCGTTCCCCCGGGCGAAGAGCGCGTCCAGGGCGTCCATCGTAATCGGACTGCCTCGGACGAGCGCCCACGCGAGCCTCCGTCCATCCTCGAAGTGCCAGGCCCGTTCGGCGGCAGTCGCAAGTCCCTCGTTGAACCATCGGGGCACCGGCTGACCTCCCGCTGCACGCGCGATCAGGATGTGCGCGATCTCATGGTGGAGCACAGCCTCCAGCGAGTCGTGCGGGTAGCGCAGGGAGCGAGCGGGAAACAGCACGACCGTATCGGCTGGAGGGTGGGCGAAGCCAGCAATCCACGAGGGTGTTGCGCGCGCGACATCCGTGTCTTCCCCGGCGAGTACCACACGTACGGCCCCTCCAGGGTCTTCGAGCCCGACAAGGCGAACGGTGGCACGGAGCTGTTCCTGGTTCACCGGTGACAGCCGGGATTGCGCCTTCACGTCCGCACCGAGGACCTCGAATTCCAGCTGTGGCGCGCTCTGCGCCCGGCCGGCGGCGGCGCCAGGCATCAGCAGAAGGATCACCAGAAGGGACCGGCGCATCACCGGCAGGCTACACCATCGCGCCGGTCTTGACGCCGCACGCCGGTGAGAAGTCCGGCCGGTTCCTTGCAGCGCGAAGGGCAGAGAATTGCCATCGATTGCACGTAAAACTGAGGAGTTGAAGAACCATGTCGAAGGCCACGTCGCCGCAGAGTCCCGCTCCGGCGGACCCCAAAGGGCAGGGGCCCAAGCCCGAGTACCCACAGGAGCCGATTGGCGTTCCCGGTTCCATACATGAGATGACCCCGAAGGCCGACCATGGCGAAGAGTCGTACCAGGGGCTCGGCCGTCTGAAGGATCGCGTCGCCCTGATTACCGGGGGAGACAGCGGAATAGGTCGCGCGGTCGCCATTGCCTACGCACGCGAGGGGGCGGATGTCATCATCAGCTACCTCCCGGAGGAGGAGGCGGACGGCGAAGACACCTCTCAATGGATCGAGAAGGCTGGACGGCGCGCCATCAGGATGCCGGGAGATATCCGCGAGGAGCGTCAGTGCAACGCTCTCGTGGAGCGCGCGTTCGACGAGTTCGGCCGGCTCGACATCCTCGTGAACAACGCCGCCTTCCAGATGACCCACGACAGCATCGAGGAGTTTTCGACGGAGGAGTTCGATCGCACGTTCAAGACGAACGTCTACGCGATGTTCTGGCTGTGCCGGGCGGCGCTCCCGCGGATGGAGAGCGGCGGCGTGATCATCAACACCGCCTCGATCCAGGCCTACGACCCCAGCCCGAACCTGCTGGCGTACGCACCCACAAAAGGAGCGATCGTGAACTTCACGAAAGCGCTGTCGCAGATGGCCATGGAGAAGGGCGTGCGCGTGAACGCCGTGGCGCCGGGCCCCGTGTGGACGCCGCTGATCCCTTCGACGATGCCCGAAGAGAAATTCAAGAAGTTCGGTCAGGAGACGTCATTCGAGCGCGCGGCGCAACCGGTCGAGATCGCGCCGGTGTTCGTGTTCCTCGCGTCGAACGAAGCGCGCTTCGTGACGGGTGAGGTGTACGGGGTCACCGGCGGGAAGAGCCCGTACTAGGCAGGAGGACCGGGCCGGTGGACGCTTGTCCACCGGTTCCGGCCCACAGGGGGGTTCAGTTGCCTGCGGCAGCCTGCCCCGGCTCGAAGCGGACGACGCCGCCGGGGTTGCCGTCGATCGCGAGATAGATCAACCCGTCTGGCCCCTGGCGGACATCGCGGACCCGCTGGCGGAGGTTGATCGGGTCCCGCCCCATCAAGCCCTTCTCGTTGAACCCGATCCGATCCACGCGCATGCCCGCCAGCCCGCCGGCGAAGATCTGGCCACGCCAGAACGGGAACTTGTCGCCGGTGTAGAACAGCAGGCCAGACGTGCCAATCGACGGCACCCAGATCAGGATCGGCTCCTCTATCCCCTCGCGCGAGGTGTGTTCGCTGATCAGCGGGCCGCTGTACTCACGCCCGTAGGTGACGACGGGCCAGCCATAGTTCTTTCCAGGCTTGATGATGTTCAGCTCGTCCCCGCCCTGGGGGCCGTGCTCTGTAGACCACAGCTCACCGCTTTCGGGGTGGAAGGCAAGGCCCTGCGGATTGCGGTGCCCGTACGAGTAGATCTCCGGCCTGAACCCTTCCTTCCCGACGAACGGATTGTCCTTCGGCACGCTCCCGTCGTCCTGCAGCCGGACGACCGTCCCGCCGTGATTCGACGTGTCCTGCGCGCGGTGGCGATCGTTGCGCTCGCCGATGGTCATGTACAGCAGCCCGTCAGGTCCGAAGGCCAGCTTCGACCCGAAGTGGATGCCGCCGGTGTTCCAGTTTTCGGCAACGAAGATGTCCTTCACGTCGGTCAGCGCCTTGCCGTCGAAGCGGCCGCGCGCCAGCGCCGTGGTTGCCGTGTTCGGCTCCGTGGCCGGTTTCGAGTACGTCAGGTAGAGGAACCCGTTCTGTGCGAAGTTGGGGTGCGGCAGCACCTCGAGCAATCCACCCTGCTGGGTGGCGAACACCTGGGGTGTTCCCGCAATCGGCTCCGGGTCGAGCTTGCCGTCGCGCACGATGCGCAGCCGGCCAGGCCGTTCGGTCACCAGCATGTCCCCGTTCGGCAGGAACGCGAGGCTCCAGGGATTGGTGAGGCCGCTTGCGACCGGGACGACACGGATCGTGGTACCGACCAGCTCGATCTCCTGCGGTGCGGTCTGGAAGGGGACGGCGGCTGGGCGCTGGAAGCCCCCCGGGTTCTGTGGCTTCGTGCCCTGGGCCGGCGGCTTTCCGGTGGGCTGCGTCGTCTGTGGCGCTCCGCCCGGAACGGGCTTCTGGCCGGTGCCCTGCTGGGCACCCTGCGCGAGCAGGGTCGCTCCGGAGTAAATTCCAACGATGGCCACGACGGCCCAACGTGAATGTATGTACCGAATCCGCATCAAGAGCCTCCTCAATCCAGCAATCTAGCACGTTCGACACTGCGGTACCATGCCGCGATGTGCTCTTGTGGCCAACTGGCGCCGCACATTCGTGCTGCCTCTGCCGTGGCCGAGGTCCGATTATGTTCCTACGCCGCCGCACGCTCACGCTGACCAACCGGGATCTCCGGCCGATCCTGCAGGACCTGCGCAGCAAGAACGATGCGCTGGCCTGGACCTATCCCGGAGAGCCGGCCACCCGGCAGCCGGTGCATACGGTCTACGGCGGAGCACACCTTTTCCGCGCCGGTACGGCTCAGAAGCTTGGCGCCGCCGCGCTGTCGGTGCTCGAGGAATACGCCCCCGACGAGCAGACCTTTGCCGAAGCTCTGGGCCTCTACGCTGACGAGAAGCAGGCGGCCGGAGATCCCCCTGCAATCCGCGAGAAGGTGGTCGAGAAGCTGCGTACCGAGCCGGTGGAGGACTACCGGATCGACTTCGAGGATGGCTACGGCACGCGCCCGGACGACGAGGAGGATGGTCATGCGCGATCAGCGGCGGGCGAAGTGGCCTCCGGGTACGCCGCCGGGACGCTTCCCCCGTTCATCGGGATCCGCATCAAACCGATGTCGCGGGAAGGGCATGCTCGCGGCCTGCGCACGCTCGACCTGTTCCTCACGACGCTGGTCCGCTCGGCGAACGGTGGTCTTCCCTCCGGTTTCGTCGTCACGATCCCGAAGGTGATGTCGCCCGGGCACGTCTCGGCCGTGTCACGAGCCTGCGCCGCGCTCGAGCGGCGCCTGAAGCTGACGGAGGACTCGATCCGGATCGAGCTGATGATCGAGACACCGCAGGCGATTCTCGGGCCGGATGGCACGTCCACCCTGCTCCGCCTCGTGGAAGCGGGGGAGGGGCGTGTCACCGGCGCCCACTTCGGCACGTTCGACTACACGGCCCTCTGTGGAATCACGGCCGCGTGGCAGGACATCCGGCATCAGGCTTGTGACTTCGCGCGCAACATGATGCAGGTCGCGCTCGCACAGACCGCGGTGCGGCTCTCGGACAGCGTCACGACGATCATGCCTGTGCCGCCGCATCGCGAGGTCCCCGGAACCCAGCTCACGGAAACGCAGCGCCGCGCGAATGCGGAGACTGTCCACCGCGCCTGGAAGGAGCATGCCGGGAACGTGCGGCACTCGCTCATCAACGGCTATTACCAGGGCTGGGACCTGCACCCTGCGCAGCTGCCGGCGCGCTACGGAGCGGTCTACGCGTTCTTCCAGTCGGCGCGCCCGGCGGCCACGGCACGTTTGCGCACGTTCGTCGAGGGGGCGGCTCAGGCGATGCTGGTCGGGGATGTCTTCGACGACGAGGCGACGGGGCAGGGGCTGTTGAACTTCTTTGTCCGCGGCCTGAATTCCGGCGCGATCGGCCTGGCGGAGGCGCAGGAGACGGGGCTCTCTGCAGAGGAACTTCAGGGGCGTTCCTTCCGGGCCATCGTCGAAGGCCGGCGTCCTTGAGGCGCCGGACGGGCGATCAGCGATTCACTGCCCGCATGCCACCTTCCGGATACCTGTGGCCGGAGACTGCAGGGGCGATCGCCGCCAGCGCGTCGAGGTCGTCAGCCGACAGGCGGATGTGAATCGCGCCCGCATTCTCCTCCACCCGTTCGGCACGCGTGGATCCCGGGATCGGGATGATGTCGTCTCCCTGGGCGTGCAGCCAGGCGAGGGCCAGCTGCGCGGGAGTGCACCCGTTCGTGCTGGCGATCTCGGTCACCTTCGCGGCCAGGTCGAGGTTCCGCTGGAAGTTGTCCCACTGGAACCGCGGGTTGTTGCGGCGCCAGTCGTCTGGGGCCAGATCGTCCAGCGAACGGAAGCGTCCGGTGAGAAACCCGCGACCGAGCGGGCTGTACGCGACGAAGCCGATGCCGAGCTCCCGGCACGTTTCGAGCAGTTCCCCCTCGGGATCGCGGCTCCACAGCGAGTATTCGGTCTGGAGTGCGGTGATGGGATGCACGGCATGGGCGCGGCGGACTGTCGCGGCGGCGGCCTCCGACAGCCCGAGATAGCGGACTTTTCCCTGGGCCACCAGCTCCGCCATGGCGCCGACTGTCTCCTCGATCGGCGTCTCGGGGTCCACGCGGTGCTGGTAGTACAGGTCGATGACGTCCACGCCGAGCCTGTTCAGTGAGGCGTCACATGCCTTGAACACATACTCCGGCCTGCCGTTGATGCCGAGGAACGTGCCGTCTTCCGCCCGCATGTTGCCGAACTTCGTCGCCAGCACCACCTCGTTACGGCGGTTCCGGATTGCTTGGCCGACGAGCCGCTCGTTGGTGAATGGTCCGTAGACATCGGCCGTGTCCAGCAACGTAATCCCCAGGTCCAGCGCCCGGTGAATGGTCTCGATCGATCGGTTGTCGTCGGCCGGGCCGTAGAAGTCCGACATGCCCATGCAGCCCAGACCCTGGGCAGAGGCTGAAAGTCCGCTCTGGCCGAGCTGTCGCACCTGCATCTCTCTCATGCTGTCGTGTCCCCCGTGGCAAGTATGTACCAGCCTCTCCTCGTTTATTCCTTGCCGCGTGTCGGCACCGGGCGTATGTTGCGTACCTGTTCTTTGCGCCTGTCCCGGAGGAGTGCCCAATGAGCCACTTCGCCTCGCCGCACGTGAACGGCATCAGCACGGTTGTGGCCGGGATGCTGGTACTGCTCGGCATGCTCGTCTACGCGGACGTCGGAGGGCCGCTGGTGATTGCCGGCGGGTTGCTCCTCGCTGTCACACTCAAAGCCCTCCGTCGTCCGGGCCCTGCCGGGCGGACCTGACGCCCGCGACCGGCAGCGGCTCGCCTGTCGCCGCGATTCCGCTTGACGCCCCCGCGTGGAGGTGTTATTACAGTCGCAGAGGTGTTATAAAAATAACATGACGACGCGAGCGACGACACCGGCACTGCTCACCAGGCGCGAACGGCAGATCATGGACGTCCTCTACCGGCTCGGCCGCGCGACGGCAGGGGAGATCCTGGAAGCACTCCCCGCCGCCCCGAGCTACTCGACTGTGCGAACACAGCTGCGCGTGCTCGAGACGAAGGGACACGTCCGGCACGAGGAGCACGGCCTGCGCTACGTCTACATGCCGACCGTGCCGCGCCACTCGGCCCGGAAATCCGCGCTGCGGCACCTGGTCCAGACGTTCTTCGATGGCTCCCACGCGAACGTCGTGGCGGCGCTCCTCGGCGGGGAAGCGGCCCGGCTGTCCGACGAGGAGCTGGAGCGCATCGAGGAGCTCGTCAGAAATGCACGAAAGGAATTCCGATGATGCTGCTCGCCGACCTGGCGATCCGGTCCTGCCTCATCGTGGCGCTCGGACTTGCCGCCAGTGCCCTGCTGCGGCGCCGCTCGGCGGCGCTGCGCCACGGGGTCCTGGCGATGGCCGTTCTGGCGTCGGCGGCCGTTGTGCCGCTCGCCGTGCTGCTCCCCGCGTGGCGGCTACCCGTGCCGACTGCCCGGACGGCCCCGGCTCCTCAGCTGTCTGCCGTTGCCGAACCTCTGGTGGCGCAGGGCACCAGTGTCGCTGACGCGCCTCGACGTGCCGCTCTCGTTCCGCCTCCCGTCCTAGCCACCGTGTGGGCCGCGGGGGGCCTGCTGTGCCTTGCGCTCCTCGCCGGTGGTCTGCGAACCATCGTGCGGACCACACGGCGGGCGCCGGCCGTACAGGACGACCGGTGGAAACAGATTGCGGCACAGGTCTCCGCCACGTACGGGCTGAAGCGCCCCCCTCGTATCCTTCAGACACGCCGTTCGGATGTGCTCGCCACATGGGGCGTGTTCCGCCCCATCGTCGTCGTGCCGGCGCACGCCCGGCTGTGGAGCGACGAGCGGGTTCACGTTGTGCTCTGTCACGAGCTGGCGCACATCCGGCGGCATGACTGGTCCGTGCAGATGGCGGCCGAGCTGCTGCGCGTGTGCTTCTGGTTCAACCCGCTTCTCTGGATTGCCTGCACCCGCCTGCGCCGGGAGAGCGAGCACGCGTGCGACGATGCCGTGCTCGAGAGGGGAGTGCCGGCGGGGGCGTATGCCGCGCACCTCCTGGAGATTGCCCGCATGTGCCGCCGGCAGGGTGCTGCGTGGGCCGCAGCAATGCCGATGTCCCGTCCCTCGACCCTCGAAAGGAGAATTACCGCCATGCTGAATCCCCATCTCGATCGGCGACGGCCGACCCGTCGGACGATCCTCGTCACCGCCGCCGTGCTGTGCGCCCTGGCATTGCCGGCTGCCGCCCTCCGGGGGGCGCAGAACGGGCCCTTGCCGCTCACCGGATCCATCTACGATCCGACCGGCGCCGTGTTGCCCCAGGTTTCCCTGACACTCGAAGAGGGCCAAGCGGCTATCTCGGCGACTACGGACGCCGAGGGGCGATTCGAGTTCCCGTCTGTCAGGCCAGGACGTTATCTGCTTCAGGCATCGCTGCCCGGGTTCCGGCCGCTGTATCAGGAAGTCGAGCTCGCACACGCGCGCGACTGGGACAGGGCCATCACCTTACAGGTGGGAGAACTGAGGGAAACCGTGTCGGTCAGTGAGCGCCGCGTCGCGCCGCCCGCAGAGGCTGAGGGGCCAAGGCGCGTCCGGGTGGGTGGTAACATCCGCGCCCCACGTAAGGCGCATGACGTGTTCCCGGTCTATCCGCCAGCAATGCGCGACGCGGGGCGCGAAGGCGTCGTCCCTGTAGAGGCCGTGATTGGCGTCGATGGCCTCGTCCACTCCTCGCGGGTGCTCAGCTCGCAGGTGCATCCGGACTTCGCCATGGCGGCCCTCGACGCGGTGCGGCAGTGGCGCTTCGCCCCCACGCTGCTGAACGGCGAGCCGGTGGAAGTGCGGATCACCGTGTCGGTGGAGTTCAGCCTGATGGATTAGAGAGCTGCCGGTGCGCTTGCAGCGGACCGGTACCGGGCGGCACCGCCGGCGTGCCCGACAGCACGCGCTCGACCCGCAGCGCTTCGCCGACCGACCATGCCTGGAACGGACAGCCGCCCGGCCGGTGCGGGAAGTCCCCATCGGCCACCTCCGGCAGGTGCCCCGTTCCAGGAAGGTCGGTGAACCGGGGATAGCCCGCGATGATGGAGGTGCCGGTGCCGCGCGAGACGAGGTAGGCATCGGCCGCACGATGGAGGGGCGCCGTGAAGGCCTTCCGGCGTTGGCGTTCGGACCGGGCAAGTTGATTCGCGAGCGGTTCCGGGGATCCCCGGGAGAACACGCGTGAGATCCCTTCGGTTTCGGCAGCGAACACGAGCACCGCGTCACGTGGACACGTCCCAGTCGAAGACCCCGGGGGAAGCCAGGTCTTCGACCGAATCCAGGCCGCGCGCCTGTTCCTCCGCGTACTCGAAGCGGCGGTACCAGTACGGCTGGAAGCGATAGTTGCCGTTGTGACGCGCCAGGGTCGCCGGAACCCCGGCATATGGATGCCAGCGCACAGCCGTCCCCATGTCTTCCGAAAGAAAATGGAAGAGGGGATTTTCGTGCCCCGTTCAGCCCTTCTGCCCGCCAGCGCAGGAACACGAGCGGCAGGCCCTTCGGGACGAAGAGTTCGTGGATGATGCGTCCGCCCTCGCCCATCGCGTACGTCCAGGTCGGCCAGGGCTCGGCATCGAAGCGCTCGAGGCGTGAGACGCCATCAGGATGGACGACGCCCGGGACGTATCGCTGAGAGGAAATGGCGACAGATGCTCTCCTGATCCATTTGGCTCGTCCCCTCCGGCTGGACCGATCTTCGCGGTGCAGCGCCCGGGCAAAGAGGGGGATTACCGCATCAACAGGCCGCCGGTGATGTCGATGGTCTCTCCCGTCAGATACGACGAATCCTCGGTTGCCAGAAAGGCAATGACCCGTGCCACTTCGTCGGGTGTGCCCGCGCGGCCGAGGGGCACGGTCTTGGCCGTCGCGGCAAACGCCTCCGGCGCGGTGAACCGCCCGTGGAAGTCCGTCTCGCCAATCAGGCCTGGCGCAACGCAGTTCACCCGGATTCCCTGCGGCGCGAGCTCGCGCGCCATCGCCTTCGACATCGCGATGATCGCCGCCTTGGCGCCGGCATACGCAAAGGCTCCGGGGCCGCCGCCGTTGTGCGCCGCGAGAGACGACATGTTGACGATCGCTCCGGCTCCCTGTGCGGCAATGAGCGGCGCGGCCGCCTGGCAGCACAGCCACGTGGACAGCACGTTTACGTCGAAGACCTGCCGGAAGATGTCTTCCGTCATGGCCGCGACGTCACGCCGCTCCACCAGGTCACCGGCGTTGTTGACCAGGACGTCGAGCCTTCCGAACGCCTCGACCGCCTCGGCGACCAGTGCCCGCACAGCCGCTGACCTGGTCACGTCGCACGCAAACGCCGCGGCACGACCTCCGGCCCCTTCGATCTGCCGCACAACGGCATCGGCGGCGTCAGGGTTGCGGCGGTAGGCCACGGCAACCGCGGCGCCTCGGCGTGCCAGCTCGAGCGCGGTCGCGCGGCCGATGCCCGAAGCCGCACCCGTGACAAGGGCTACTTTCCCGGTCAGCTTCCCTGAATCGATACTCATTCCCGCCTTGTCGACTGGGGCAGCCGGAGATCGAACGCTGCCATCTCATTGACGTTTCTGATCAGCAGCTGCGCACCGCTCATCGCCGGGTGGTTCCAGCTCTTTCCTTCCAGGACAGGGAACCGGGTGATCTCCTCGTGGCGTTCCGGTGTGGCCCGGACGAGCGCCAGCTCACCACTCTCGGTAAACACGATCAAATGCCCGCTGGCGAGCAGGACCTGTCCGTAGCCGTAGCGTCCCCCCTTCCACTGCAGGTTGCCGGTTGCCGCATCCACGCAGGCGAGGATCGATTCGTCGAGCCCGTAGATGAAGCCCTCGTGCAGGACCGAGCTCGTGAACTGATTCTTCATCCGGATGTTCCGCCAGACTTCGCGGACCCCGATGCCCCCTCCGGAAGGCGTCAGCTCGATCACCGCGGCGCCGGTTCCGTAACCTGTCGACACGAACACACGGTTGTCACCCACGACGAGCGGCTGCGACGCGTTCACGTCGAAGCTCGTCCTCCATGGGTACTCCCAGAGCACCTGCCGGCCGTCGGTCGTCAGCCCCAGGAGCCGCGAGGCACTGAAAACGAGGATCTGCCGCACGCCGGCAAGCGTGACGAGCATCGGGGACGAGTACGCCTGCTGGTCATCGAGGGCGGACCATGCGCGGCGGCCGGTCTGCCGGTCGTAGGCGACAACGGACTGGCCGTTTCCTCCGCCGGGCAGGACGACAACCGTGTCGTCCACGACGAGAGGTGCGGCCGACATGCCCCACTGGAGGTTGCTGGCGCCGGCATCCTTCAGGATGTTCGTTCGCCACTGCAGCTTTCCCGTCGCGTCGTCCAGTGCCCGGAGCTCGCCGGCCCCCCCGAGCACGAACAGCCGTCCGTCGGACCACGTCGGCGTGGCGCGGGGGCCGTCGCCTCCCATGCGCTCGGCAAAGCGCGCGCGCCACGTGTCGGTCCAGAGCTCGCGTCCCGTGGAGATGTCGTACGCGGCCGCAACCTCCTGGTCCCCGCGCTGTTCGATGGTGAAAGCCCGTCCCCGTGCGATCACGAACGAGGAATAGCCGCCGCCTCCAGGCTGCTTCCAGACCGGCGACAGGCCGCCGGAGGGCCAGTCCACGCGAATGGGCATTTCCCTGTAGTGGCCGTCGCGGTCCGGCCCGCGGAAATCGGTCCAGTAGGCGGCGCCGGCAGGGCGTGCCGCCGCGGCCTGTCGCGACTCCGCAGCTTCGAGCCGTGCGACTTCCGGCAACGGCTCCGGTTCCTCGGCGGCCTGGGCGGCCTTGGCGCCGGCCGTTTCGACGACGGGCGTTGCGGCCTCTGCGCGCTGAGCCTCGCGATGCCTGGCGATCTCTTCTGCCTGCCGATCGGGGGAGGCGACAAACCGCAGCTTCGGGCTGCCGCCGCCGTCGAGGATGATGCGGAGGCCGACAAGGTAGAGTCCTGCGCCGGCAACGAGCAGCACCAGGAGCAGCAGGCCGAGCCCTTTCGCAATTGTTCTCAGCACGGTGCATCAATTCTGGCACGGAACGCCACTCCCAACTCCCAACTCCCAACTCCCAACGCCCAACGCCCAACGCCACCGCCCACTCCAACGCCCTGCTTCCCGCTTCCCGCTGCCCGCCCCCGCTGCCCAACGTGGTCGTCCCTCGCGCCGGTCGTAACATTCGGCCGCGAGCACGGCATGTCCCCGCGAGCCGCAGATCGCAAACGGAGGAACTCCGGGAGTAGCGATCAAAAGCTGCGAACTGGGAACTGGGAACTGGGAACTGG
>Ga0183260_10000691_pt1 | contig 28679 bp, 29 predicted proteins | sample AntDrymUQ4972206_2_FD_129768 | JGI IMG/M metagenome (GOLD analysis project Ga0183260, IMG submission 129768) | Polar desert sand microbial communities from Dry Valleys, Antarctica - metaG UQ497 (22.06) (version 2) (version 2) | ecosystem: Environmental > Terrestrial > Soil > Desert | place...
GCAATAGCGAGCGATACCGAGCTTGTGCGCGAGCTGCTCGAGAACCTCGCGTTCGGGGCCGTCCCCGACCATGCACAGGACTGCGTTCACACCCCGCTCGCGCACCGCGCGCACGATGTCCACAACCGCGCCCGTGTCCTTGATCCCGGTCATGCGCCCGACCCAGCCGACGACGAACGCGTCCTGGGGAATCCCGTACAGGCGCCGGTAGTCGGAGTCAGCGGTGGGATCGCCGAGACGCTCCTCGAGCGGGATTCCCAGACGGATCACGACAAACTTCCCAAACGGCGCGACTCCGAGATCTACGAGCTCGTCTCGCACTTCGGGGCTGACCGCGACGAGCACATCGCATGCTCGTGCGAGTGTGCGTTCAACGTGGCGGAAGAGCGCCGTGCGGCCGGCGTCGAAGTATCCCTTGAGGACATGTCCGTGGAACGTGTGCAAGACGACGGGCGGTCGGGCGCCGCCCGCGAGGCGAGCGGCGGCGCGGGCGATTGCGCCCGCCTTGGCCGTATGCGTGTGCAGGATGTGCGGGCGCTCGCTCCTGATCAGCTCGGCAACGCGATGAACCGAGCGTGCGTCGTGCAATACCGAAACCTCGCGCTGGAGCTCGGCGACGCTTACGACGGTGACGCCCAGTCGCTCGGCCAGGAATGCCATGGAGTCCTCTCCGCGCGCGAGCGAGCCCGCGACGAGGGTCGTGTGATAACCGCGCGTCTCCAGACCCGCTGCGAGATTGGCCACGTGGATCGCCGGACCGCCCATGTTCAGCCGGGCGATCACCCGCAGGATGCGGATCGGTTGGGAAGACACCGCGTCTCACGTTAGCGAGCTAGCTGGCGACTTCTCCGAGTACGCTCTTCGACCGTGACGGTCGTCCTCTTCACCTGCGCCGGTCAGCGGGTGGACATCGTCCGGGCGTTCCGCGCCGCAGGAGCTGTAACGCTCGGAGCGGACGCGGACCCGCTCGCGCCCGCGCTGTATCACGCTGACACGCAGGCGATCGTGCCACGCATCGCCGACTCCGGCTATGTCGCCGCGCTCGCCGGGCTCGTCCGGGACCATGACGTCCGGCTCATCGTTCCCCTGAACGATCTGGATCACACCGTGCTCTCCCGCGCGCGGGAGGAGCTCGAGCCGGCTGTCCTGCTCCTCCCCGACGCCGAGGTGTGCGACCGCATGTCGGACAAGCTCGAGGCGCACCGCTTCTTCGTCGAGCGTGGGATCGCATCTCCAGAGAGCCGGGCACCGGAGGACGTCCCCGAGGAGGCGCGCTACCCGCTGCTGGTCAAGGCGCGCCAGGGATTCGGCTCGCGCCACATCTACCGGGCGGCCGATCGCGCGGAGCTCGACTTCTTCCTCGGCTATACGACGGCGCCCTCGTTCGTGCAGGAGCAGTGTCTGGGCGAGGAGTTCTCGATCGACGTCTTCTGCGATCTCGACGGACGTTGCCTGAACGCGATCCCGCGCACGATGCTGTTGTCGAAGGGCGGGGAGTCGATCAAGGGCGCGTCGCTCAAGGACGCTGAGCTGATCGAGTACGGCCGCCATGTCGCGGAGACCGTGGGCATCAAAGGACCGGCCAACGTGCAGTGCTTTCGCGAGCCCGATGGCAGCCTGCCCGTCACGGATGTGAACACCCGCTTCGGCGGCGGCTTCCCGCTTCCGCTTGCCGCGGGGAGCCGCTACCCGGAGCTCGCGCTCGCGCTCGCGCGCGGGGAGAGGCCAGGTCCGCGGCTGGGGGAGTTCGAGGAGGGCGTCTACATGACGCGCTTCTTCGGCGAGGTCTGTCTGGAACGGGACGGCGACGGGTCGTTGCGTCCGCTCGAGGCGTTCTCGTATCCGCGCCCCGATCCGGTGCAGCGGTGACGGAGCTCGCGCCCTCCGACCACCTCCGCGACGTCTACGAGCAGCGGGGTGAAGAGGAGTACGGCGAGCCCGTCGTCCCGGATCCCGCGTTCGACCGGAAGTTCGAGGTGCTCACGGAGGAGATGGCGCGTTTGCTCCCGGCTAGGTCGTTCCTGGACGCGGGTTGCGGCGACGGCCGCTACCTCGCGGCGCTTGCCGCGGCTGGCCCTCTGCCTGAGCGGATCGTCGGCGTCGACATCGCGGAAAGCATCCTCGACACGGCACGTCGTGCCACAGCCGTCGCCGGATTCGAGCCCGAGCTCGTTCGCGCGAACCTGGAACGGCTGCCATTCGGCGATGCCGAGTTCGATTTCGTCATCTCCGTCCAGGTGCTCGAGCACCTGCTTGATCCCGTGGGCGGGCTCGAAGAGCTCGCGCGCGTCTTGAAGCCCGGCGGCGCACTGCTCCTCTCGACGGACAACAGCCGTAATCTCATCACCCGCACGCTCAACGCTCCTCGGTGGGCACTCGCGCGCGCTGCGCGAAAACGAAATTCTCGCGTGCGCTTCAGGTTCCCGCACGGGAGCTTCGACGAGCGCGGGCTCACGGAGCTCATGAACGATGCGGGCCTCGTCGTCGACCGGACGAGAACGTTCCGCTTCAGCGTCGTGGGTGCACCTCCGGGAGTGCTGCGGGTGTTGAATCGCGTCGACCGACGCCTGCCGGATGTCGGGATCGGCGACATCCTGCTGGTCGTCGCGCGGCGTCCGCTGGCCTAGAGTCCCTTCCCAATGCGCTATGTCGTCACCGGTGCGGCCGGTTTCATCGGCTCGCGACTCCTCAGCACGCTCATCGAGCGCGGTCACGACGCGGTCGGCTGGGATGCGTTCACCGACTACTACGACCCGGCCCTGAAGGAGGAGAACGCCCGCGGGCTGCCGGTGAAGCGGGTCGACCTCGCGGCAGACACGCTGGACTTCGGTGGGGTCGACGGCGTATTCCATCTCGCGGGTCAGCCTGGGGTGCTCAGCTTCGGCAGCGTCTTCCCGGTCTACGTCCGTCAGAACGTCCTCGCGAGCGAGCGGCTCTTCGCCGCCGCCGCGGCTGCCGGCGCCCGCACCGTTCTCGCCTCCTCCTCGTCTATCTATGGCGATGCCGCGACGTACCCGACGCCCGAGAACGCGGTGCCGAAGCCGCTCTCCCCGTACGGGATCACGAAGCTCGCCTGTGAACATCTCGCCTACGCCTACGACCGGGAGTTCGGACTCGACCACGCGGTTGTCCGCTACTTCACGATCTTCGGCCCGCGGCAGCGCCCGGACATGGCGTTCACGCGGATGGTGATGTGCCTCGCCGAAGGCAGGCCGTTCGAGCTCTACGGAGATGGAACACAGTCTCGGAGCTTCACGTATGTCGACGACGCGGTCGACGCAACGATCCTCGCGATGGAGCGTGCGGCGCCGGGTGCTGTCTACAACGTGGGTGGCGGCGAGGAGGTCTCAATGCGGCACGTGATCGCCGCTCTGCAGGGGATCTCCGGGCGATCGCTCGAGCTCGTCGAGGCGGGTTGGCGCGAGGGTGACGCCAAGCGCACCGCCGCCGACACGTCGCGAATCCGCGCGGATACCGGCTGGGAGCCGAGAACGCCTCTTGCAGAGGGCCTCGAGGCTCAGTGGCGCTGGGCCGCTGATAGGGTCGCGACCCGATGAGCGACCGCCACGCCGGTTCGGGGCTCGAGGACGAGCAGGAGGTCGATCTCGCCTCAGCCTGGAAGCGCATCGAAGCGCGCTGGTGGCTCCCCGTCGGAGGACTTCTCATCGGAGCGGTGATCGGGCTGGCACTTGCCGTTTCCGGAGGCACCGTGTGGCGAGCGGAGACCATCGTCTACCTCGGCCAGCCATTCGCCCCGTTGGGAGGCGGACAGATTCAGAGCCTCGCCACGAACCCACGCACCGTCAGCGAGATCGTGCGCTCCGAGGCTGTTCTGAAAGCGGTGTCGAACAAGACGGCGATTCCCGTCTCCAGGCTTCGCTCATCCATCTCGACGAAGGAGCTGACCGCGACCGGCTCGACGCGCGGCGGCATCATCCCGTTGATCGAGATCGCGGTAAAAGGGGACGCGGAGCCGCGCAAGATCGAGGACGCGGCGGATGCCCTCGCCGCGCGCGTCGTGGAGCGTGTCTCCGTCTTCGTTGCGAAGAAGATCGAGCTCCTGGAGACTCAGGTCGCCGTTGCCGAGTCCCAGCTCCAGGCGATCGAGGACCGGATCGAGGCCGCCCAACGTCAGCAGACCGAGCTCCTCGGAGACCAGTCGATCCCCCTGGAGCAGCGGTTGCTCGTGAACCTGAACCTGAACTCGACGATTACGACCGCGGATGCCAGGCGCGCCGCGTTGCAGGGCAGCCTCGTCGAGGCGAACCAGCTCCTGAACCTCGCCGAGAGCGTCGAATCGAGTCGCGTCGTCGAGCCCGCTGCGGCGGTCAAGTCGACGGCGCGCTCGAGCCAAACGTCGCTGATCATCGGAGCGCTGCTCGGCCTGCTCGTCGGTGTCGTGGCGGCCCTCGTCGCGGAGCCGTTCCTGGCGCGCCGCACGGGTCGTTCCGGCGGCTCAAGGCTTCATTCTGATTCGAGTTCTTAGGCTGATGCTCGACGGGAAGCGGGTGGCGGTGGTCGTGCCCGCATACGACGAGGAGCGCCTCGTCGTGGAGACCCTGAGCGGGATTCCCGAGTTCGTCGATCGCATCTACGTCGTGGATGACGCGTCGCGGGACGGGACGGCCGTGGCGGCCCGCGCTGTCGGCGATGACCGTGTCGAGGTGATCCCGCACGAGCGAAACTCCGGCGTCGGCGCGGCGATCGTGACCGGCTACCGCCGAGCGCTCGAGGAAGAGATCGATGTCACCTGCGTGATGGCGGCCGACAACCAGATGGATCCCGTGGAGCTCGCAGGGCTCGTCGGGCCGGTCGCCCGCGGCGAGGTCGAGTACGCGAAGGCGAACCGCCTCGTCTCCGGCGAGGCGTGGAAGGTGATCCCGCGTACCCGTTACCTCGGGAATGCCGTGCTCTCGCTGCTGACGAAGATCGCGTCCGGCTACTGGCATGTCGCGGACTCGCAGGCGGGGTACACAGCGATCTCGCACGATGCGTTGAAGGCGCTCTACCTCGACGAGCTGTATCCGCGCTACGGATTCCCGAACGACATGCTCGTCCACCTGAACGTGCAGAACGCGCGCGTCCGCGACGTTCCCTCGCGGCCGATCTACGACGTGGGCGAGCAGTCGGGGATCAAGCTGCGCTCGGTCGTGCCGCGCATCTCGTGGCTCCTGTTCAAGGGCTTCTGGTGGCGAATGGGCCACAAGTACGTGATCCGGGACTTCCACCCGCTCGTCTTCTTCTACGCGTTCGGCGTGCTGATGACGCTCGTGGGCTTCCTGCTCGGGGTGATCGAGGTCGTCCTCCGCCTGGGCGGCAACGAGATCACGACGCCGACGATCGTCTTGGTTGCCGTGCTGTTCATCGCGGGTTTGCAGATGACGCTGTTCGCGATGTGGTTCGACATGGAGGCGAACAAAGAGCTCCGCTGAGTCCGTTGGTTCCCTACCGTGGCCACGTCCGTAGTGGACACGATGACATTTGAGCGGCAAAATGACATCATGACCGAAGTCGTGAGTGTCGCCGATGCCAAGCGAAGGTTTTCCGAGCTCATCGAAAGAGTAGGCCGTGGGGAGCGGTTCCTCGTCACCCGACGTGGGATGCCTGTGCTGGCGCTCGTGGCGGCGTGGGAGGCTGCAAACGAACCACCGCCGAAGAAACGAGGCTTCCTCGCGATCATGGGTGCCTTGGAGGGCGTGGAAGGGGCTGACGAGTGGTACGAGGAAATGCAGCGGATCGTCGCCGATCGCAAGAACCAGCTTCCCCGCGGCGATCCGTTCCTCGACGACGCATGATCTGCCTCGATACCGACGTTCTCAGCGTTTTTCTGAGGAGCGGCGCGCCACCTGCTGCGCAGCGCAAGCTCGCGGAGATTCCCGCAGACGAGCACTTCACCACGACGATCACTCTCGGCGAGCTGCTGTACGGCGCCGGGCGACGGAGGAGTGCGGCGCTTCAGCGGGCGATCGAACAGTACGTCGAGGGAGATGTGTCGATCCTGCCTTTCGACGAGCCAGCGGCTCGCTCGTACGCTGGGATCCGTGTCGATCTGGAGGCCGCAGGTCAGCGTCTCGACGATTCCGACCTGGGCATCGCTGCGATCTGCCTCGCGCACGACCTCACGCTGGTAACGGGCAACGTGCGGCACTTCGAGCGCGTGCCCGGGCTCCGCGTCGAGAACTGGCTCTCCTAGTCAGCGAAGGAGCCGCAGCCCACATCGCGTAAAGAGAGATCGCAGGTCTCTGGCTACCATCGACCCCATGCCCACGTCCCTCGTCACCGGCGGCGCCGGCTTTCTCGGCTCCCACCTTTGCGAAGCGCTGCTCGAGCGCGGCCAGCGCGTGATCTGCCTCGACAATCTCGTGGTGTCCTCGCTCGAGAACATCGAGCACCTCCGGGACGACGGGTTCACGTTCCTGAACCACGACGTGATCGATCCGATCTCGGTCGAGGAGCCAGTCGACTTCGTCTACCACCTGGCGGCCCTCGCGAGCCCGATCGACTACCTGCGGATGCCGTTGCACTCGCTGAAGACGGGGTCGTACGGCACGCACCACGCGCTGGGCTTGGCAAAGGTCAAGCGCGCACGGTTTCTGCTCACGTCGACGAGCGAGGTCTACGGTGATCCTCAGGTGCACCCGCAGCCCGAGACCTACTGGGGTCACGTCAACCCGATCGGCCCGAGGGGCGTCTACGACGAGGCGAAGCGCTACGCCGAAGCGTTGACGATGGCGTACCACAGCCAGCAGGGAGTGGACACCGGGATCGTGAGAATCTTCAACACCTATGGGAGTCGGATGAGGCCGAACGACGGGCGTGCGATTCCGACGTTCATGCGCCAGGCTCTTGACGGAAAGCCCGTCACGGTCTTCGGCGACGGATCCCAGACCCGGAGCTTCTGTTACGTCGACGATCTGATCCGGGGCCTCGTGCTGCTCGCGGAGTCGGACGAGCATCTTCCGGTCAACCTCGGGAACCCGGACGAGAAGACGCTACTCGAGCTCGCGGAGACCATCATCCGGATCTCCGCATCTTCGAGCGAGATCATCTTCGAGGCGCTCCCCGTCGACGACCCGCAGGTGCGGCAGCCCGACATCACCCGTGCCAAGCAACTGCTCGGCTGGCAGCCGGAGGTCGAGCTGGAGGACGGCTTGAGGAAGACCATCGCCTCACTCGGACACGGGACCGCCGTTAGCGCGACATGAGCACGTCTCTCGGCCAGCTATACGAGGCGCATCACCGCCAGCGCCGAAACGCCGGCGACTTCGTCTTCGTCCCCGAGCGGATTCCCCTCTTCCAGGAGGTGATCGGGCAGGGTCGGCAGGTGCTCGACCTGGGCTGCCGCTCGGGCGCGCTGACGCGGCACTTTCTCGATGGGAACGACGTCGTCGGGGTCGATGTCGACCAAGCCGCGCTGGCCAAGGCCGAGCAGCTCGGGATCACGCCCGTCGTTGCCGATGTCGACGAGCCGCTTCCGGCGGAGAGCGAGACCTTCGATGCGGTCGTCGCAGGCGAGCTGCTCGAGCACGTTCGCTTCCCTCGCGCGCTCGTTGCCGAGGTGCGCCGCGTTCTCCGGCCGGGTGGCATCTTCGTCGGCTCGGTGCCGAATGCGTTTCGCGTCCAGAACCGGCTGCGCTTCGCCCGTGGCTTTCAGCCCGAGCGGGATCCCACGCACCTTCACATGTTCACGCCGCGCGACATCCGCGCGTTGCTCGCCGATTTCACGGGAGTGCGAACTGCCGTTATCGGCGGACGCTACCGCCGCCTGCACGCCCGCCTGCTCGCGCAGGACATCGTCTTCAGCGCTACTCGGCTCTAGGATCCGCCCGCCCGAACGCGGCGCGCCGCTCGATGTCGGCCTCGTCGACCATGTGTCCGTCGCGCTCCACGTAGCCGCCCTTGCCGCCGACGACCAGCAGCACGAGGTCGTCGGTCTCGCTCGCATTCGAGAGTCTGCGCGGCGTCGTCGACTCGACATGGACGAGCCCTCCCGGACCGAGGACCCTCTCCTCGTCCTCCACCTCGATGTGGGCTGACCCCGAGTGGACGAAGTAGAGCTCGTCCTGGTTGTCGTGGTAGTGGTGGAACCCCTGGAATCCGGGCGGGTACACGATGACGTTGGCGCCGAAGGCGGTCACGCCCATGGGTCCCCGGACCTTCCGGAAGCCGTACCCCTCGCCGAGCTCGTCGACCGATCCGAAGCTGTACCCCATCGCGGTTACTCCTTTCGTTCGAGTAGGAACTCCACCGTCCGTCGCAAGCCATCTTCGAGCGACACGGTCGGCTCGTAGCCGAGTGCGCTTCGCGCCTCGCTCACGTCCGCCCACGAGTCGCGCAGGTCACCGGGTCGCGGCGGTAGGTATCGGCGTTCGACCGGCTTGCCGAGCAGACGGCCGATCGTCTCCGCCAGCTCGTTCACCGAAGCCGGCGCTCCGCCCGAGATGTTGAAGATCCGCCCGCTGACGCCCTCGGCAGCTGCGGCTTGCAGGTTTGCCGTGACGACGTTCTCCACGTAGGTGAAGTCCCGGGACTGGCCGCCGTCGTCGAAGATCGTGACCGGCTCGCCGGCGGCGATCGCCGTGATGAAGAGCGGCACGACGGCTGCGTACTGCGACCGCGGATCCTGGCGGAGCCCGAAGACGTTGAAGTAGCGCAGGACGACCGTCTCGAACGGGTACACACGCGCGAAGCTCACGCAGTACCGCTCCGCCGCAAGCTTTGCGACGCCGTACGGGGAGACGGGATCGGGGGCCATCGCTTCCCGCAGTGGGAGCTCGGGCTGGTTGCCGTAGATGGAGGAGGACGATGCGAACACCACCCGCCGAACCCCCTCGTCGCGTGCCGCCAGCAGGACGTTCAAGGTCCCCTCGACATTGACCGCGCTCGACGTCAGCGGATCCTGCACCGAACGAGGCACCGAGCCGAGCGCGCCCAGATGGAAGACGATCTCGACCCCGCGCACCGCGTTGTGCACGCGCTCGTAGCTGCGGAGCTCACCCTCGACGAGCTCGACGTCTTCCGTGAGCCCCGCCAGGTTGGCGCGGTTGCCGGTCGAGAAGTTGTCGAGCACGCGCACTTGGTCGCCGCGCGCGAGAAGCGCGCGCACGACGTTCGACCCGATGAAGCCGGCGCCGCCGGTGACAAGGACTTTCACGCGGATACGACCGTACTAGGTCGTTGCATTGCGCAAGACCGGAATCTGCTCGCGCAGATTCCGGTCTTGCGAAGATCCCTGAAGGCGACCGCTTCGCGGCCGCTGCGTTCCTGCCCTCCGTTAAACACCCGCTTCTTCCTCGACTGTGGCGCCTCCCGCGGCCGCGAGGCCGAGCAAGAGGCACGTTGCGGCCTGGAGTGGGATGCCCGCGACGATTCCCAGCGACGCCCACTCTCCTGCGAGGGTCAGGAGCGCGCACATCACCGCGAGACCGACGCCCGTCGCCCACGCGTTTGGCGCGTAGGTCACGGTGCGCAGCGCGAGAACCACCCCGCTGACACCCACGGCGAGCAGGAGCAGGAGACCCACGATCCCTGCATCCGCGAGCATCTGGATGTACAGGTTCTGCACGCCCCACTCACGACCCGCTGCAGGGAATGCGAAGTCGACAACGTCCGGGAAACGCTTGCGCGCGTCCTCCAGGTACGGCTCGAAGACGTCCTCGCGCGCTGACCGTTGCCAGCCGACGCCCACCACCGGGTTGTCCTCCCAGACTCTCAAGCCGATGTATGCGAGCACCGTGCGCTGCGAGTAGGTCTCCACGCCCTGTGGCCGCTCGTCTCCGCGGACGCCGAGGAAACGAACGAACTGCTCGAGCGAATCGGCGCGGATGGCGGTTACTCCACCTGCGACCACGAGCACCAAAGCGAATACGGCGAGGAACCGGCGGGGCGACGGCTCGAAGCGACCACGAGCGGCAAGCCCGAGCACGAGCGCGCCGAGGGCGAATCCCCCGGCCGCCGCGACGGAGCCCGCCAGCATGAGCCCGACCGCGCCCGCGACGAGGGCCGTGGTCCAGAGCGCTGGAGCGGGTAGGCGTGTGCGCAGGCAAAGAATCCCGGTCGCTGCGAGCGCCGCGGAGACCGCGCTGAGCGCGGCAAGGTCGTGATGCCCGAGGAACGAGGGCTGGCGCCAGCCGGCGTTCCAGGCATCGAACACGTCGAGGCCGAAGAACTGCGCGAGCGCGACCGTCGAAGCGATGGTCGACCAGAGAACGAGACTCCCGAGCACGATCGTGAGGTCTTGCGTCCGGCGTACCAAGAGGGGCACGGCGACGGCGAGCAGCGCGTACTCGACGAGCTTCACGTAGCTAACGAGATGATCCTCGAAGCGTGCATCATCGACGGAGGCCGGGCGCAAGGCCTGGAAGGCGAGCCAGACGAGGAGCGCCGTGCCGGGGATCCACAGGATTCGACCCGGCCCCAGGCGAGACCTGCCCTTGCGCGCCGCGTAGATTCCCGCCGCGAGCAGCACGACGAGGACGGCGAGATCCGAGAGGCGGATGTCCGCCGAGGTCGAGCCGAGATCGACTGTGAGCTCGAGCTGGTACTTCTCGTGGAAGAAGAGAAACGGAATCGCGGACGCTAAGAGGAGCGCGCCCGTGGCGTCGCGGTCGACGAGATCGCGGAGGGCTCGCACTCGGACGCTGACTCTAGACTCATCCAGATGCTTGATCGGGAATTGACGCGCAGCCGGGGGCGGTCACGACCAAGCCGGGCGACGCACTCCCTCGTCGTGCAGGCTGATAAGCCTGGACGACGAGGGAGGGTGGCGATCCGGCGCCGTGTCGTGGCCGTCATCCGGCCCGCCGTGAATTCTCGATCAAGCATCTAAAGATGGCCTCCCGCGTTTTCTGGCGTCGGTCGGCGACGGCCGCGTGGGTCTACGCCGCGGTCGTCTTCGGGATCCTGGGCACGGTCGTCGCGGCCCGTGTCCTGGGCTTGCGGGAGTTCGGCATCTATGTGACCGCGCTGGCGGCGGTCGGCTTCTTCCAGGTGCTCCTCGATCTGACGGTGGAGGAGCCGCTGACGAAGTTCGGGTTCCGCTACGTCGTCTCGGAGGAGTGGGGAAAGCTTCGCCGGCTCTTCGTCAAGGCTCTGCAGGTCAAGTTCGCGGGCGGAGTGCTCGCGGCGCTGGCGCTCGCGCTCCTCGCGCCTGTGGCGGACACGATCTTCGGAGCCGAAGGGCTTGCCGTCCCGATTCTCGTGGGCGCGCTGATGCCCCTCGTGCAAGCGACGGAGAACGTCGGCGCGACCGCGCTCCTGCTCCGCGGCCGCTATGACCTGCGGGGGGCGTACCAGACGTTCGCGATGGTCCTGCGCCTCACGGCGATTGCCATCGCAGCCCCGTACGGCGTCACCGAGACGCTGGCGGCGATGGTTGTCGCGCAGGCGATCGCCACCGCGGCCGTGTCCGTCGTCGGCCTGCTGGCCTTCCGGCGCTTCCCTGCTGCGCCGTCTCGCGCGCTCGGAGAGGACCGCCGTGAGGTGATCTCCTTCACTCTCGCCTCGAGCGTCGGCACAGGCGTCGTCTCGTTGCGGACGACACTTGTGCCGCTCATGCTCGCAATCGTCGCGGGCCCGACTCAGGTCGGTCTCTTCCGGATCGCCCAGACGCCGCAGACAGGCCTCTCGGCGGCGAGCTCACCTGCGCGGCTCATTCTTCTCACCGACCAGACGCGTGCCTGGGAGCGCGGCAGGCAGCGAAGCGTTCTCGCGGGCTTGCGTCTGTACACGCTCGTCGCCGTCGGCCTGATGGTCGTCGCCGTGCCCGTGCTCCTGCTCACGATGCCGTGGCTCGTCAGGACGATCTTCGGGAGCGAGTACTCGGGCTCGGTGGACGCCGCTCGCGTCGTTCTCGTCGCGGGTGCGATTCAGTTCGCGCTCGGCTGGTCGAAGTCGCTGCCGGTGACGATCGGACGCCCGCGCCTTCGGATCGTGACGCACGGGCTCGAGGCGCTGGTCGTCATCCCGCTGGTCGCGCTCCTCGGGGCGGAGTGGGGGGCTACCGGCGCCGCTGTTGCGGTGCTTGTGGCGACCTTCGTGTATGCGCTCGCTTGGGGTGTGGCCATCGCGCGGCTTCGGGTGGATGTCGCGGAGCACGAGCTCGGCGAAAGTGCGGTGACGCCGTGAGGGTGCTGATCGTGTCCGGCATCTGGCCCCCCGATGTCGGAGGCCCGGCGAGCCATGCGCCCGAGCTGGCCGAGTTCCTGCTCGGCCGCGGGCACTCGGTCGAAGTCGTGACGACCGCCGCCGACCCGCCTGCGAAGCAGCCGTACGAGATCCGCTGGGTTGATCGCGCGGCCCCAGCCGGCTTGCGACACACGCGTGTCGCGGCCTGGATCCGGGAGCGAGCGACCCATGTGGACGTCGTCTACGCGACGAGCATGCTCGGCCGCGCCGTCCTCGGATCGGCTCTCGCCCGCCGACCGGTTGTCGCCAAGCTCGTCGCGGACGAGGCGTATGAGCGCGCCCGGCGGTGGGGGCTGTTCGAGGGAGACCTCGACGCATTCCAGCGCTTTGGCGGCGGCCTTCGGGTTCGAGCGCTTCGACGTGCCCGCGATCGTGCGCTGCGACGCGTCGCACACCTCGTGTGCCCGAGCGGGTACCTGGCGGCGCTCGCCGTCGACTGGGGTGTTCCGCGAGAGCGGGTCACGGTGCTGCCGAATGCGGCGCCCGCGCTTCCGTCCCTTCCAAGTCGCGACGTGGCACGCTTGCAGCTCGATGTCGGGGGGCCGCTGCTCGCGTTCGCGGGACGCGTCACGAAGCAGAAGGCGCTCGAGCTCGCTCTCGATGCGCTCGGCCGCGTCGACGGTGTCGTCCTCGCGATTGCAGGGGACGGACCTGACCTGGCGGCTGTCCGGCGAAGGACGGCCGAGCTCCGACTCGACTCGCGTGTGCGCTTCTTGGGTTCGCTGAGCCGAGACGACGTGCTCACACTTTTCCGCGCTGCGGACGCGTCGTTGCTCACCTCGTCCTGGGAGAACTTCCCGCACACGGTGGTGGAGGCGCTTGCTGTAGGGACACCTGTGATCGCGACGAGCGTCGGAGGAGTGCCGGAGCTCGTGCGTGATGGCGAGAACGGCCTGCTCGTCCCGACCGACGACCGAGAAGCGCTGGCCGCCGCGATTCGGCGCTTGGTCGGCGAGCCGGGACTGCGAGAACGGCTGGCGGCGGCGGCGGCTCCATCGGTCGACCACCTGCGGCCTGAGGCTCTCTATCCGAGCCTGGAGGCGATCCTGCACGAGGCGTCTCGATGACCGGCCAGAGAAGGCCACGCGTGCTCTTCGTCGGGCGTGGAAGATTCCGCCTTCCGCTCGGCCGCGGCCTCGAGCGGCGCTTCGAGGCGCTCTCCGGTGAGCTCGACTGGCGGCAACTCGGCACCGCGGCCGACGGAAAGCCATCGGCCGACCCTCGCCTCGTTCTCGGCCGGCCGTTCCCGCTCAGGCTGCTCGACGGGCCGCTCTACTACCTTCGGCTTCCTCGCCGGATCGCACGGGAGCTTCGGCGCTTCGAGCCCGACGCCGTCATCGCGCAAGGTGCTCAGGAGACGGCCATTGCGCTTCTCGGTCGCCGCTTGGCAGGGTCGAAGACCGCCGTCATCCTCGACCTGCACGGCGACTGGAGAGCACCAACCCGGCTCTACGGGTCGAGGGCACGACGCGTGCTCGATCCGCTCTCCGATGCTCTGGCGCGAAGCGCGCTTCGGCGTGCGGACGGCGTGCGGACGATCAGCACGTATACGACCGAGCTCGTGCGGGCGGAAGGGATCGAGCCCGCGGCCGAGTTCCCGGCGTTCATGGATCTCGAGCCGTTTCTGGCGAATCCGGTGGTTCCGCTCCCAGAGGCGCCTCGAGTGCTCTTCGTCGGTGTGCTCGAGCGTTACAAGGCGTTCGACGTGCTGGCCGACGCGTGGCGCCGGGTCGTCGTGTCGGTACCCGAGGCAGAGCTCCACGTCGTCGGCCAAGGCGCACTCGCCCCGGTCGCCGAAAGTCTGGTGGAGGAGCTGCCGGGGCGAGTCGAGTGGAGCCCGTCCTTGACCGCAGAGGAGGTCACGGCCGCGCTCGATGCGTCCACGCTGCTGGTTCTCCCGTCTCGCTCGGAGGGAATGGGGCGGGTCGTGATCGAGGCGGGTTGCCGCGGCCGTGCAGTCGTGGGAAGCCGTGTCGGCGGGATCCCTGACGTCGTCGCGGACGGAGAGTCGGGACTTCTCGTTCCGCCGGGCGACGCCCGCGCGCTCGCGGGCGCGCTCATCCGCGTGCTCTCTGATCGACGTCTCGCGGAACGTCTCGGGGCCGAGGCGCGTATACAGATCGAACGATGGCTCGCAACGCCAGAGGAGTACGCTCGAAGGGTCCGCGACCTCGTCGGAAAGGTCGTCACTTCGGGCACGATCGCCTGATCACCACTCGTCTCGGAGTATTGGCGCTCGGCGTAGCGCTGATCGCAGCACTCGTCGCCTCGTCGGCGTCTGCTGCCCTCTTCTTCCTGTTCAAGCCCACGACCGCAAAGACCGGTGAGCTCGTTACTGTTCGGCTCGGCGGAACCCCTGCGAGCTTCACGGTCGACCAGCGCGAGAAGCCATTCCAGAATGGGATCCGGCTCTACCTCGTTCCGAGCCGGGTCGCCGGCGAGGTCGAGTCGCGTTTCGACCGGCGGCTCCACTTCATCGGCCGGATCATCCCGGATCGGAACTCGAGGGGAATCCTGTCGTTCACTGTTCCGCCACTCGACAGCGGCGCCTATGCCCTCGCGGCATGGTGCCCGGCGTGCGCGAGGAACAGCTTCGGTCGAAGCTTCTTTGTGCAGACGGTCCCGCGGGTTTCCCGGTACCGACTCTGGATGGGGCTCTGTGTCCGGCTGCCATCGGCGAGGGATACGTGTCCCGTCTCCGGAACGGGGTCGTACGGCAACGGGTTGTTGTCGACGACACTGCCCGGCCGCGGCGTTCTCCTCGCACGGGCAGATCCTGACGGACTCTTCCAGAAGCTTGGCTGGCTCCCGCATACGACGCTTCCGGACGCGCTCACGGTCCGCGGCGAGCGACTCGATGCGGCATCGCCCCCGATGCGCGTTCTCTCGGTGAACTGGGGACCCTCGATCGCTCCAGGCCGGCCCCAGATCGGCAGGTGGAGGAGCGCAGTCAAGTTCCCGAGCGAGGGGTGCTGGAGGATCACCGGACGAGTGCAGGACCTCACGCTCTCGTACGTCGTGAGGGTCGTCGCAGGCTCGTAGATCCCTACACTCCGGCGGTGCGGGCGGACCGAGCGAAGCAGCTTTTGAAGAACGGGGTCTACCGTGCGATCGGGGAAGCAGTGAGCGGAGCCGGCGCGCTCGACTCTGCCTTTGGCTGGGACGCTGATCGCACTCTCCGCGTGCTCATGTACCACAAGGTCAACGACCTCTGGCCGAACCCGACGACAGTTCCCACGGCGGTCTTCGACGAGCAGATGAGCCTTCTCGGCCAGCTCGGCTATGCGGCGGTCTCACTCGACGCCGTCCTGCAGCACTACTTGCGGCGGGCGCCTCTCCCCCCGAAGGCGGTGCTCCTCACCTTCGACGACGGCTACCGGGACAACCTCGAGAACGCGCTTCCTATCCTGCAACGTCACGGGTATCCGGCAGTGCTCTTCGTCCCGATCGGGTTCCTCGACGACACGCGGCCGCTGCCGCACGAGGAGTCGCTGCGGTTGCTCGGGATCTCGAACGAGACGGTCGATTGGGACGAGCTTGCAGCGCTCGAGGCTGGGGGAGTCCGCATCGAGTCGCACGGGATCGGCCACAAGCCGCTTTCCGAGCTCGAGCCTGCGGAGGCTACGCGCGAGATTGCGCTGTCCAAGCTCCGACTCGAGGAACGGCTCGGGCGCGAGGTCGAGGCGTTCGCGTTCGTGAAGGGCTCGCTCGCGGACTACCGACCCGAGCACGCGAGCCTCGTCCAACAGGCTGGGTACAAGCTTGCATTCACCTCCGTCTCCGGTGCGAACACTTCCTCGAGCGATCGTTTTCGCCTCCGTCGCTACAACGTCGAGCCGTACCCGGCGCGTACCTTCGAGCTCGTCCTCGCGGGCGCGTGCGACCTGATCTCGGTCAAGGACACGGTGACGGGCACGCACGTGCGCCGCGCGTTCAACGCCGCGCTCGGTACTGCCTCGAGGTGAGGTGACCGGGTCGTACGAGCTCGAGCCCTTCGACCCCTCGAAGCGAGGCGACTACCTGACGCTGCTCGGCGACGCGTGGGGCGGAGGGGCGATGGGCGGAGAGACTTTCGACTGGTGGTTCGACGGCAATCCCGCCGGCAGCCTGCGGTCGGTCGCCGTACGCGAACGAGAGGTGGTCGGCGCAGCAGGTCACAGCCTCGCCCGGGTAGTGATCGACGGGCGAGAGCAGCTGGCGCAGTTCTCGGTGCACGCGGTGACCGCACCGGAGGCACGCGGCCTCGGCATCTTCCGCGCGCTCGAGCGGCGGCACGAAGAGCAGGGGCAGGAAGAGGACTCCGCCTGCGTGCTCGCCTTCGCCAGCGCACCGACGCGCGCGCTTTTCCTCGAGCCGCTCGGCTGGACGCAGATCGATCGCAGGCGCGTTTGGGCGAGACCGCTTCCCTTCGGTCGCAAGGGGTGGCGTGCGCTCGAGCGGTTCGAGTCTCGGCACGAGACTGTCTACGCAGAGCGGGCGCGCTTTTTGCGCAATCACGTAATCCGCGACAGCCGGTACCTGAACTGGCGCTACGTCGACTCCCCGCGCGAGTATCGGTTGCTCGAGGCGGGCCGAGGCGACTTCGGAGTTGTCGGCTTCACGCGCCGCCGCGGGTTACGGCTCGGGCTTTTGATGGAGCTCGTCGCGCAGGAAGATGCCACGGCGCTTCTCCGCTCCGCGCTAGCCGCCGCCCGCGGATCGGCCGCCTTGCTTGCCGTACCCTCGCCGTCCTTGACGCGCGCGCGACTTCTTCGGCACGGCTTCGTGCCGACGACTTACCGCCTCGACTTCATGGGCAAAGCCCTCGCGCAGCCGCTCGACTCCCGTTCGAACGCGTGGACGGTTTCCTTCGGCGACACCGACTTCTTCTGAGCGATGACTCGCGTCATCTTCATCACACAGCAGGTCGATCCCGACCACCCGGCGCTCGCGGCCACGGTGCCCAAGATCGCGGCTCTCGCTGCGCTCGTCGACGAGGTTGTAGTCCTTGCGGATGGCGCGGTCGACGGCGTCCTGCCGGCGAACTGTCGCGTCCGCGCGTTTCGGTCCGGTCGGAAGGTCGGCCGCGGAGCGCGCTTCGAGGCAGCGCTCGCCCGCGAGCTCTCCGGGCTGCGCGGCGGCGCCGTCGTTGCGCACATGTGTCCGATTTATGCAGTGCTTGCGGCACCGCTCGTTCGACCGCTCCGTGTGCCCCTTCTCCTCTGGTTCACGCACTGGCGCGCAAGCCGGCTTCTGCGGGCAGCCGAGCGCGTCTCGACCGGTGTCGTGTCGGTCGACCGCCGCTCGTTCCCGCTCCGCTCGGGGAAGGTCAAAGCGATCGGGCACGGGATCGATCTCTCGGAGTTCTCGTGCTTCGACGGGCAGGCGAAACACACCTTGCAACAGTCTGTTACAAGGCTTGATCTCCTGGCGCTCGGGCGCTACTCGCGTGCGAAGGGCCTGGAGGTCGTGCTGCGAGCTGTGGCTGGGCTCGGCGACGAGGTCAGGCTCGACGTCTACGGCCCCGCACTCTCCAAGGACGAGCGCGCGCATCGCGTGGAGTTGGAGTTGCTCGTCCGAGAGCTGGGCCTCGCTGAGCGAGTCACGCTGGCGGACGCCGTGCCTCGGTCGCAGATACCCGAGTTGTTCGCAGCCCACGACGGGCTCGTCAACAACATGCGCGCCGGAGCGCCTGACAAGGTCGTCTACGAAGCCGCGGCGAGCTGCCTGCCCGTGCTCGCCTCCAACCCTGTCTTCGACTCGCTTCTCGATCCGGAGCAGCGCTTCTCGCGGGAGAGCAGCGATGAGCTCGCGTATCGGATCCGCGGGCTCGCTGCGACCGACGCGGTTGCCCGGGTCGAGCTCGGCAAGCGGCTCCGACGACGAGTCGAGGCCGGACACTCGGTCGAGTCCTGGGCCCGCGGAGTGCTCGACGCTGCGGGGATCGCGCGATGACACCGCCCGCTGGCCAGGTCCTGCACATGCAAAAGGTGGCGGGGATCTCCGGCTCCGAGTCGCACCTGCTCCAGCTGCTTCCCGCGCTGCGCAGACGGGACTGGGACGTGGAGTTCCTCATGCTGCACGAGGACGAGCCGGGCGCCTGGGAGTTCGCGCGGGAGCTTCGAGCGCGCGGCGTGCCGCTCGACGACGTCCGCCTGCGAGCTGATGTCGACCCCATCGCGTTCGCGGAGGTCGCGGCGCTCTTCGCACGCCGCCGGCCGCGCATCCTGCACACGCACCTCGTCCACGCCGACGTCTACGGACAGATCGCAGGTGCCATGGTGGGGACGCCGCTCCGCTTGTCCACCAAGCACGGCTTCAACTGGTTCCGCGAGGGACGCTTCTTCGGTCTCGCCGATCGTGCGGTCGCCTCGCTCGCGCATGTGCACATCGCTATCTCGCAAGGGCTCGCGCGCTACCTCGCCGAGATGGAGGGGTTCGACGAGGACGGTTTCGAGGTCGTCCACTACGGGATCGCAGCCCAAAACGGCGTCGAGCCGTATGCCGGCACTGAGCCGCGCCTCCTCTGTGTGGGACGGCTGATTCCGGTCAAGGGCCATCTCGTTCTGCTTCGCGCGCTTGCCCAGGCGCGTGCGCGGGCACCCGCGCTCGTCCTCGACATCGCGGGCTCGGGACCGCTCGAGTCGGCGCTCCTTGCCTACGCGCGCGGGCTCGGGCTCGGCGAGGCGGTTCGCTTCCTCGGCTTCGTCTCGCCGGTACAGACGGCGATCGAGAGTGCCTCAGCCGTCGTCGTGCCCTCGCTCGGGGAGGGGTTCGGGATGGTCGCGCTCGAAGCCATGGAACGAGGCCGACCCGTAATCGCGAGCGCCGTCGGCGGCCTTCCCGAGATCGTCGCCGACGAGGAGACGGGACTCGTCGTCTCGCCCGGAGACGCGGAGGAGCTCGCCGAAGCGATGGTCGCCCTTGCGTCGAATCCTGCTCGCGCAGCCGCGATGGGGGAAGCGGGGAGACGACGTGCGCTCGAGTCATTCACGCAGGAACGCTCCACGGAGGGGATCGAGAACCTCTACATCCGGGGGCTCGAGAGAGCTTCTTCGTAGATCGAGGCTGTTCGTTCGGCCATACGCGCGACCGAGAACTCGGCGAGCACTCGTGCGCGGCCGGCTTCGCCCATCGCTGCCGAGCGTGCGGGCGCGTCGAGCAACTCGTTCACCGCATCTGCCATTCTGGCCGGATCGTCGGGAGGAACGAGCAGCCCGGTCTCCCCGTCGACGACGATCTCCGGAATCGAGCTGACCCGCGCCGCGACAATTGGTCTTTCGCAGAGCATCGCTTCGAGCAAGGCGAGGCCGAAGCCCTCCCAACGCGCGGGATGGACGACGACGGCCGCGCGACGAAGCCACCACGCGACATCTCCGACTCGCCCTGGAAAGCTGACCCCGTCTGCGACCCCGCGCCTTGCGGCGAGGTCGATGAGCTCGGCTCGCAGCGGCCCCTCGCCGAGCACGACGAGGTGTGCAGCCGGGTGCCGCTCGCGAATCCGCACGAGGGCCTCGATCGCGACGTCCATACCTTTCTGCGGGACAAGGCGACAGACTGCAACGAGGACCGGCGCCTGCGGGGCCAGATCCGGACCTCCCGGCGGTCCCCAGGGCTTGGGTGGTGAATCGAGCCCGTAGTGGACGACGCGAAGCTTTTCCTCGGGAAGACCGACCCTGTCGCGGTTGAAGCGGGCAAGGGCCTCGGTGATGCAGATCACCCGAGCCGTGCGCCTGGTCAGGAGCTGCTCCAAGTAGCGGCCCATTCCCGATCGAAACGGATCGTCGTTGTGCTGTGTGGAGAAGAGCACGGCGTGGGCGCGTGCGGAGGCAAGCGCGCCGTAGGCATCCGCGTGCACGAGATGGGTGTGCACGATCGTTGGCCGGACTGCACGGACGGAGCTGAGCACGCGGCGGGCGAGCAGCGGGTCGATGTCACGAGGGCAGGGGAGTCGCTCGAACGGAACGCCACCCTCGGAGAGAGCGTCATAGAAGGGCTGTGGAACGGCCCTCGTGTCGTCGAGACCGAGGAAGCTCGCCCCGATCCCCCGTGTGCGAAGCGCGGGCAGGAGCTCCAGCAGATGGCGCTCCGAGCCGCCGATCCCGCCGATCCGCTGGATATGGAGGACGTTCACCGGTGCAGCACGAGCCGCGATCGGTGCTCCCGAACCCATGACCATCCTCCGACGATCGCTCGAGCGGCGAGGAGTGCGAGCAGGAAGTCGAAGGGCGCTCGATAGCGGACGGTTCCCGCGAATGCCATCGCGACCACGGTGTTGTAGCCCACGAGCAACACAACGAGCGCGACGAAGCGACGCGGAGCCAGGAGCGCGCCCACGATCGCCAGAAGGTAGACGGCGATCATGAACACCGGCTCGACGACATCCCGTCCGAGCTCCGCCACACGCCCACGCCCGGCACCGTCGGAGTCGACGGAAAAGGTCGGGCTCCAGAGCATTTGCACCGCCTGTGCGGCCAGGCGGCCCTTCTCGTCGGGATCGTCCTGCCAGAAATCGACGACGAGCCTCCGGTAGTAGCGCTGTTGCGCGCACTCGTCGATCTCCGTCGGTGTGCCCGCGAGCGTGAGGTCGGCGGCCAGCTCGGGCCAGGGCGGCCCACCCCGCGGCTCGGGCACGTCGTCGATCCAGCCGCCACGGTCGAGCGTCTCCCGCGTGTTCTGGTTGTTCGCCTTCCAGAGCGCACGCGTGTCGGTCGTGAGTGCGAAGCAGCCGACGCTGATCTGGTTTCGAGCGATCCAGGGTGAAACGACGACGGCGGCCCCGGCAACAACCGCTGCGGCGAGCAGCAGGGAGCGCCTCGAACGCTCGAGCGGGAAGGCGACGAATGCCGCGAGAACGAGCGGGAGCAGCGCGAGACGCGCGTTCCCGAGGATCGCGAGCCCCGCCGCGGCCCCGAGGGCGAGCGCCGGCAGGGCGCCCTTCCACTCAGCGACGACCAGGGCCAGCAGCGCCACCAGAGCGACGAGCAACCCATCCAGGATCTCCCGATTCAGGTGCATGTCGTGCCAGACGAGGAACGGATGCAGCGTGGCGATCATCGCTCCCACGAGGCCGACCTCGAGCGACACGCGGCGACCGATCTCGAGCACGATCACGGCGGTGAGGGCGGCGACGGCGATGTGGGCGATGCCCACGACCAGCCAGTTGCGCTCGAAGACTTGGTAGAGCCCGGCCAGGAACCAGGCGTAGAGGGGTTGGGTGTAGCCCGAAGGCCGCCCTGGTAGGAAGCCGAAGGTGCCGCTGGCGACGAGCGTCCGGGCGAAGCGGTCGCTCTTCTCGACGAGCTCGTCGAGGATCGCCCCGCGCTCGGCGAGCAGGACGGCGACGCGCGGCAGGATCGCGGCGGCGAGAACGATCGTAAGGGCTCGCCGTCGCGTCATCGGGCGGCGGCGGAGTGAGGAGCCGGCGAGAGGGTGGCGTCGAGCCACGAGCGCTGCCAGAGCTCGAGCACGAGCAGGCACCAGAGCCGGTGGCCGTGATCCTGTTCACCACGCGCGTGCGCGGAGAGCATGCGCTCGACTACGTTTCGTTGCAGCTGCCCGCGTTCTCGTGCCCGTGTGCCGAGGAGGGTGTCTCCGGCGAGCTCCCGAAGCGGTCCGCGGAACCAGTCGCCGAGGGGAATCCCGAAGCCGGCCTTTCCCCGCGACGCGAGCTCTGGCGGGATCAGGTGCGCGAACGCGCGCCTGAGTGCTGCTTTCCCACGGCGTCCCTCGAGGCGCAGCGAATCCGGAAGCGAGATGCCCAGCTCGAGCACCTCGTGGTCGAGCAGCGGCGATCGCAGCTCGAGCGAGGTCGCCATCGATGCCCGGTCCGCCTTCACGAGCAGGTCGTCGGGGAGGTATGTGCGCGCGTCGAGCCGCTGGAGCCCGGCGATCCCGTTCGCCGGCGGATCGCCGAGCAGCGCCCACGCGGGAGTCGGGACGTCGAGGGCAGCGGTCAGACTCGGCGTGTAGAGGTCGGCACGAAGCCCGGCGGGAAAGACCTCCACCAGCGCGCCGTAGCGCTCCCGCGGCGATCGTGACGCAGTCTCCAGCAGGCGAGCTGCGCGAAATACCGCCGAACGCGGATGACGTCTTCCCGCGGGCAGGGCCCGAAGTGCTCGAGCGCCGAGGCTTGGCAAGAGAGGAATCGCGCCAATGCGCCCGGCAATCTGCATCGCCGCGTAGCGCTCATAGCCGGCGAACGACTCGTCGCCACCGTCCCCGGTGAGCGCGACCGTGACGTGCCGGCGTGCGACCTCCGAGATGAGGAACGTGGGCAGGATCGCCTCGTCTCCGAGCGGCTCGTCGAGGAACGACGTCAATCGCGAGACGAGTGCGACCGCATCGGGCTCGACGAGCAGCTCCTCGTGCACCGTGCCGAAGGCGCTCGCCGCGATGCGAGCGGCCTCGCGCTCGTCGTAGCGCTGGTCATGCACGCCGACCGTGAAGGTGCGCACAGGCTCACTCGACGCCTCCGCCATGAGGCCGACGACGATCGTGGAGTCGATCCCGCCCGAGAGAAGAGCTCCGAGTGGAACGTCGGCCACGAGCCGGCGCCGCACCGCATCCGTCACCGTCGTACGCACGAGCTCGAGCCAGTCCTCGTCGGCCAGCTCGCTCGGCTCGGGCTCGAGGTCCCAGTACCGCTGCGTCCGAGTGTGGCCGTCCTCCCAGACGAGGACGTGTCCCGGAGCGAGGCGGCGAATGCCCGCGACACCGGTCTCGACGCCGGGGACGTATTGGAGCGCCAGGTACGCATCGAGGGCCTGCGGTGAAAGCTCACGCCGCAAGCCGGGCAACAAGAGCAGTGCCTTCAGCTCCGAGGCGAACGCGAGCGACCCGTCCGGCAAGGGCACGTAGTGGAGCGGCTTCTTTCCGACTCGGTCGCGCGCGAGCACGAGGCGCTCGCGCGCGCGGTCCCAGAGCGCAATCGCGAACATGCCGCCGAGCGCGCTCGGAAAGTCGAGACCTCGCTCCTCGTAGACGTGCGGGATGACGGCGGTGTCGCCCGTCCCCGGCACCACATGCCCCCGCTCGTGGAGGCTGCGGCGAACGTCCTCGAAGTCATAGAGCTCGCCGTTGAAGACACAGACGACGTCGCCGGACTCGTTCATCGCGGGCTGCTCTCCGGTTGCAAGGTCGACGACCTCGAGGCGGCGATGGCCGAGGACACAGCGTCCGAGAGCTGTGACTCCCCCTGAGTCGGGACCCCGATGGACGAGCGCCTCGGTCATGCGGGCGACGACGTCCGGGTCGGCCGGAGCGGAGGGCGATACTAGTCCGCTGATGCCGCACACGACGCCGAAACGGTACGCGGTCGTCTCATGTCACGTCGAACGACCTCTCGACGACCAGATCTGGGGGCGGTTCGCCGCACTGCAGCGGCGTCGGCCAGGCGGATTCGCGATCGCCGCTTTGATGCGCCCTCCGGACGCGCCGGCGGGGGAGGACGAGAGGACGTGGGTCGAGCGAGCGCGGGAGGCTGCGGCACGCGGCCCGCTCGGGCACCACACGCACTGGACGTCTCCCGGCCACGCCCGGCCCACTGAGGGCAGGACGGGCGAGCGAGTGCTCGAGGAAGGCCGGCGGATGCGGGAGCTCGGGCTCGAACCGTCGCTCTTCTGCGGCGGGGGATGGTACACGGACGCCGAGGTCGCCGAGGCTTGCGCCGAGCTTGGCTACGTCGACTGCACGCCCCGCGCTCGGCGTCCCCCGTATCTCGCGCCGGGCGAGGCATGGGCTTCGCTCGAGAGCCCCGCTCGAATCCGGCTCCCATCAGTCCGTCTGCTTGCCGCGATCCCAACGACGCACTCGCTCGGCGACCTCGGACGCGCTGTTCTACGGCGTGAGTCGCTGCCGAAGCTCGTCCACGTCTACCTCCACGACACCGATCTCGCCGATCGCCGCCGAAGAATCGGCTTGGCGACGTTGCTCGTTCTGCTGGCCCGTCTCGCCGAGCCGGCAGACTTCATGAGACTTGCCGAGGTGACTGCCACCGCTCCTGAAATCTCGTGGGCAGCGGTCGCCAGGACCACTTAGTGACAGACTGTTACTAGGGTGAGCTCTGCGTTCTGGGCCTCGCTCTAAGCTTCGGGCGTGTCCAAGGCTGCTCCTCCGGTCGAGACGTCGCAATCCATTCCGGCGTCACCTGGGCGCGACGTCCGCGCTTCCCGCGTCTATCTCCTCTCTCGCGGGCCGATCCTTGGCCTCCTCCGGCGGGCGCTTTCAGTGCTCGCGCTCGTCGCGCTCGACATCGGCGGCCTCGCGCTCGGGATCTACCTCGCGCTCGTCACGCGCGAGCTAGTCCGCGGCGAAGGAGACATCCTCTGGGGGCTGCTCTGGAGCGAAGGGCCGGCGGAGTGGCTCAAGTTCGCCGCTCCGATCACCATTCTCGTATTTGCCCAGGCGGGCCTCTACCGCCAGCGCGAGCTGCGACCGGGCGCCGGGCGCATCCTCGCCTCGCTCATCGTCGTCGCCCTGATCGTGTTGGCATTCGGCATAGGGACGGGATACGACTTTGCGACCTCCGGGCTGATCCCGACCTCCGTTGTAGTCTCGGCTCTCGCGATCGGCGTTCTGCGCGCGTCCTACGAGTCCGTGTCGCTCGAGCTGATGCGGGCGGTGGGAGTCAGGCGTCGCGTCGTCCTCGTCGGGGAGGGAAAGGCGCTCGCCGAGCTTCGAAACACGCTTGCAGCGGCTCGCGGCGGGCTCGCGTACGAGTTCGTCGGAGTCGTCGCGCAAGATGGGATTCCCGGCGTGCGCTTGCTCGGATCGCGCGAGGAGCTGACCAACGTGCTCGAGGAGGTGCGTCCGGACGAGGTGATCCTCTCCGAGGCTCACTTCGACGAGCGGACTGTCCTGGATGTCGTCGAGCAGGCCCACCGGCAGGGGATCAAGGTGCGGCTCGCTCCCGATACGACCGAGCTTTTGGTCCAGCGCGGTGAGTACGTGCCCGGCCACGGCGCGCCGCTCTTCGAGCTCCGTCCGCCCGTCCTGATCGGGTGGGACTGGGCGCTCAAGCGCGCCTTCGACATCGTCGTCAGCGTCCTCGTGGCGGTGCTCCTCCTTCCTCTCTGGCTCCTGATCGCGCTGGCGATCAAGCTCGGCTCCCGCGGGCCCGTCTTGTTCGTGGACCGGCGGATCGGAGTCGGCGAGCAGGAGTTCGCGATGCTCAAGTTCAGGACGATGGTCGCGGAGGCGGCCGAGCTGCAACCCAGGCTCGAGGATGCGAACGAAGCCGAGGGAGCGCTCTTCAAGATCCGCGACGACCCACGCGTCACCGGAGTGGGCCGCGTGCTCCGCAGGCTCTCCCTGGACGAGATCCCGCAGATCGTAAACGTCCTCAAGGGAGAGATGAGCCTCGTCGGGCCGCGCCCGCTGCCGCTTCGCGACTACCAGCTACTCGAGGACTGGCATCGGGCGCGCTATGCGGTCTTGCCGGGGATGACGGGTCTCTGGCAGATCTCCGGGCGCTCGGGCCTCACGTTCGACGACCTCGTTCGGCTCGACTTCACGTACCTCGAGAACTGGTCGATCTGGCTGGACATCACGATCATCGCGCGAACCATCCCGGCCGTGATCGCCCGGCGGGGCGCTTACTGATACGGGCTAGCCACGCTCGGCATTGCCCGCGCCAACGGTAACGACCGACTCGAGCAATATATGGTTGGGGATACGAATGGAGCGTCCATCGCCTGCCTCGAGCACGGTAGTGGCTGACTCGATGCGGCTGATGCGACCGCTGAATCCGGCCACTTCGATCTGATCGCCGACGCGGTAGGCGTTGCCGACATAGCGTCCCGCGCTCAACTGTCGGGCGACGTCGCGGCCACCAAGTCCGAACGCCAGCGCGAACGTCAAACTGACGGCGACGATGATCAGCGCCATCAGGCCCGTCAGGATGGTCGTCCGGACGCCGATCTGCGCAAGCGCGGTCAGCAAGAAGAGCGCGATGATCGCCGCCTCCACCACCTGCCGGAACGGACCCGGCAGATCCATCTGCGTCGCAAGTCCCTGCACTCGTGCACCGACGAGCTCCGCCACCACGAAGCCGGCCAGGACGAGCACGAGCGCGATGAACAGGTTCGGCAGGAAAAGGATCAGCTCGTTGAGCGCGGTCGAAAGGGCCGCGAGGCCGAGCAGAGAAAGCGCTGCGACAATGGTCACGACGAGGATCGCGATCCGGATCGCGATCGCAACCAGAGCAGAGAGGGGGCGCTCGAACCCGATGCGAGCAAGAACCCTGCGTGCCCCGAAGCGCTCCCCAAGCCGATCGAGCCCCGCTGAACCCAACGCGTTCCGAACAAAGCGCGCAACGATCGGGGCGAGCAGGAGACCTATGACGAGCAGCACGAGCGCACCCACCAGCCGGGGCAGCGCGTCACCGAACGAGGCTGTCGCCCGATCGATGATGTCAGCTAAGAGCATCAGCGACTTTCTCTGCTCTGTGCGGAGCCAAGCAGGATCGCGAGAGCCTCGCGCACAGCCGAGGTGAGGCCGCCTACCGCGCCGAGCAGCTCGCGCAGCAAGCTTTGCACGCGTACCTGTCGCATCACCGATCCGACGAATGCGCCGTCGCCGCCTTCGGTCTCGCCGCGAAGTGCGTCCAGCAGATGCAGTAGGCGCTGCTCCACGGGACTGATCTCCTGTTCAGGCGGAAGCTCGCTCATCGGGCAACTCCCAGTCATAGGTGTTGTGGCGAAGGACCTCGATCAACTCTTTTCGGGCACGAAACAGCCGGCCTTTGACGCTGCCGAGTGGCGTCTCCGTGACCGCAGCGATCTCCTCGTAGCTCAGTCCCTCTAGGTCGCGCAGCACGATCACGGTGCGGTGTGCTTGTCGTATCTGCTGAAGCTTGAGGGTGAGCCGTTCGCGGCGCTCGCTGTCCTCGAGCGCGTGGGCCGGCGTGCGGCTCGAGCTCGGCACGCTCTCAGCGACCTCCTCGAACAGCGCATCGTTCTCGCTGCCCCATCCAGCACGCGAGCTCAGGGCGGTGTTGTGTGCGATGCGAAGCAGCCACGCGCGAAACGGCGCGTCTCCGCGGAACTGGCTGAGGCGATGAAAGGCGCGCAGGAAGACATCCTGCGTCACGTCTTCGGCCTCGTTGCGGCCGATCACGCGGGCGACGACGCGATGAACGAGACCCCGGTGTCGTCTCACGAGTGTCTCGAAGGCGGTCACGTCACCGTTCAGTGTTCGCGCGACAAGCTCCTCGTCCGGGTCCATGAAGGTCGAGAGTCTAGTGCGGCAAGCACGTGAGTCAGTCTCACGCGTGAGAGGGGCGCCCATACTTTGTATGACCTCTGCGCGTGCCCTCCGGTTACATCCCGTAACTTTTCGCGCCTGACTGCTGTCTTGCTCTTTGGACCGGGTGTGGTGTGCCCGATGCGAAGAGAGAGAGGTATCTCGATGGTCTTGGCGGATTTGAACATCGGCGACAGCGTCGAGCGCGCATTCACCGTGTTCTTCGAATGGCTTCCAGCGCTGATTGGCGCGCTTTTGATTCTCGTCATCGGCTACATCGTGGCCAAGGTCGTGCAGAAGATCGTCGGAAAGGTGCTGGAGAGCGCAGGACTCGACCGGACGCTGAAAAGAGGCCAGGTCGGGATGTTCGTCGAGAAGGTGACGTCCAGCCCGTCCAAGCTCATGGGCAGAATCGCGTTCTGGTTCATCATGCTCGGCACGATCTCGCTCGCCGTGTCGGTGCTTGGGATCGAGGCGCTGACGAACTTCGTCGCCGCGTTCTACGCATACCTGCCGAACATTCTCGCTGCGTTCCTGATCTTCCTCGTCGCGAGCGCGATTTCGGCGGGCATCGCAACGCTCGTCACCAAGGTGATGGGCGATACCGGGCTCGGCAAGATCGTCGCGACCGTCGCGCCGATCCTGGTCATGACGATCGCGACTTTCATGATCCTCGAGCAGCTGAAGATCGCTCACGACATCGTGGTCACGACCTACACCCTGCTGCTCGGCGCGATCGCGCTCGCCTCGGCGCTCGCCTTCGGGTTGGGTGGCCGCGAAGTGGCGGGCAGGATGCTCGAGTCGGCCTACCAGAAGGGGCAGGAGAACAAGGAGCAGATCAAGCAGGACATCGACACCGGCGTGAGCCGCGCCAGGGAAGAGGCGAAGGCAAAGAAGGAAGAGCTGGAGCAGGACGCGCCGACCGAGCGATACCCGCCGCCTGCAAGCACGAACGGCTAGTAGTGGCGACGCGGCACGTCTGAACGCTGAGATTAAGTACGGCCCTTCTCTCGAGTTGTCGGTCTGCGGCACCACGTTCGAGAGGAGGGCCGCCGAGCTCGCGAAAGCTCGGTCCCTGGGTGTTAATCCAGCAGTGTGCTGACGTCAGGCCTGAGGTCTGACCCCGCTGCCTACACTGGGCGCCGAGTGAGATCCCCCAAGATCCTGGCGGTCGCCTCTGCGGTCGACCTCGACTTCCGCTACGGCTGCACGCCTGCCTGGTGGCAGCTCTGGAAGGGCATGTACGAGGCCGGGGTCGACCTGGTCGTGAC